>OJBE01000006.1_pt1 | contig 230683 bp, 191 predicted proteins | sample 1590521 | NCBI WGS metagenome assembly OJBE01 (sample SAMN05416807, study PRJEB24817) | seawater metagenome | isolation source: Sea water | place: Canada:Atlantic | collected 2013-07
TCCGTAGTAGTAAATATAACTATACAGGGTGTCTACTAATTATGGGTAACACGGAAACATAACGCCGCGCTCTGCGGCAAATTTGGAGCGCAGCGTAAAATTTGTCCGGCAGCAGCGCTTTGTTATGCGCTTTTTCATTTCCATGGCGGCTAGGGAGCCAACTCTTGGTATTGCATCTTCAAAAATCTATTCTCTTTTGTAAATGCCGCACGGGAGTAGTCATTAAGGTTTATGTTTAGTAATTCTAAATCTGAACTACTAAATTTATCGCTATTAATAGTAAGTATGTACTGTCTGCCACTGAGCAAACCAATATTTTCGCCAATGTAATTAATGCTTTGAATTAAAGTGTCTTGATCAACATCAAAAATATTGTCATGCACTAAGAAACCTGGGTGATGCTTCGATGTTTCTGGATTAATCAGCAAGGAAAAGTCATATAGAAACACTTTTTCTCTGTTGATACTGTGACTTCCATCAGAGTCAGTGCGAAGTTCAAATTTCAAGATTTCCTTTCGTTTCGAAACTTCAATTTCAAATGAGCTTCTTCTGTTTCCAAAAACATAATCGTGCATATCAAGAATTGTTCTTTCAAAAGAATCAATTACTTCTTGCGAGTTATTCACATAGCTTTCTAAAAGGTAAACTTCACTTTCTCGATCACGTTTTTTTGCTTTATATTCGCTGTCATAATCAGCGTGTTTTTGGATGAATGAGGATAAGGCGGAAAACTCTTCAATCTTTTTTTCGTGTATTGCGATTGTTTGCTTTAAGCTGACAAGAAGACCCTCTTGGTCAAGCAAAGATATTCTTTCCCTGTACAGCTTGTTGAGTGAAGATATACTTTCTTCGAATACCTTTATTTCTTGTTCAATCGAAGATTTTCTATCATCCATTATGCTTCGCTGAAAGTTGTCAATCTTTTGTTTGAAGGCTGTGACCTCATCCAATTCACGTTTAATTAAGTCGCCCAAGCCTTCTTTGAACTGATTGTAAAGGTCTGCAACTTCCTGGCCGTCAATATAGTTGTCGCCTCGAAATAGCTTTATTTTTGATAGTTCTGATTTCAGAACACCTTGCCTTGAGCGTTCTTTATCAAGCTGATTTTCAATATCAATGATTTCATCTTTTACGACATCAAAGCCTTCGATATTCTCAAGCCTATCAATGTCACCCTGAATTCTACGCACTTGGTTTTCTAGTTCGTTTAAGTCTGCCTTGGATTCTGATATGTTTTTGCTTGTAAGCGCAGTTATGTTTTCTTCCATTTTCTTTCTGGCTTTTGAGACGTTTTCCATTTCAGAATATAGCCGCTTGGCTTCGCTGTATGGATTAGGGTCAACGTGCAGTAAAAAAAGATGAGGAGTGTAATCAGGCGGTATTCTTTTGTTTGTGTCGAAACAACTAATAATGGACTTAAATTCAGAACCTTCATCGCGCATCAATGGACCCATCATCATTCTAAATGAAGGTGGATTTTCATAGGCTACGCCTACAAATAACAAGGTGCTTAGGTGGTCGTTTGCATCAGAAAGCCTAGAGTAAGATTTTCTTTCGCCGTTTATGATTAGAGTCGGGCACTCTTGATCATTTATAACCCGCCTAGAAGTAATGGAGTGACCATTTAATTCAAAGTCTAAACATACGACTGTGTCACGTGATAAATCTTCTTCAGGTATTAGTGATACACGACTATCGTGGTGGCGTTTCAACAAGGCGTAGTTGATGAATTCAACAGCCATGGATTTTCCCACGCCGTTAGTTTTAACATTACCTTCAGTGGTTTCACCTAATATAAGGTTGAACCCATCTTCAAAAGTAATGGGTTCAAAAACTTCAGGTTCGCTGTAAAGTTTCTTAATTTTCAACATTTTTAATCAAATATGGTTCGTCGAATTCAACTATGTCTAAACAATACAAGAAAAGCATTCCATAGTAGATGCTTCGTGTCGTTATTTTATTGGTCTTTCTTAAATTTCTTGCTAGATCGAAAATGCTAATTCGACCATCATCACTGCTCTGTAGCTGCTTTAATATTTCTGACCCGATAAAGGGTGCTGACTTCATTAAGTCTTCATCTTTTGTGAACAAGTTAGCCATTTTCTACTTCCTTGTTTGGGAATACGTTGCACCTAATTAGATGCTTAACGATATAGAACTGTGCAGCACCAGTATCAGCTTCAAAGCCGTTTTCGCTCAACATTACAATGAAGTTGTCAATTAGCTTTTCAAGCGCATTTTTTGGGTCGCCAGCACATTCAGTTAAGACCTTATCACTGTAAACTCGCAAATGTTGTGAAACCCGACGAATTTTAACCTGACCAATATCAGATTCTTGTTCAACAGAATCAAGAACAGCGCCGTAATCTTGATAAAGTGTTAGAAATTCCTGTTTCAAGAAATCTGAATGATCTGCAAAACGTTTATTAATTTTTTCGTCTGGAAATGGCTCATCAAGAAACCCTCCACCAGCGGCGGGGTGTTCTTCGTCACTGATTAGTTCAATTAGCCGTAAAATGGTTTCTACATTACGCGGAAGGCTTTCAGTGGGTTTCATGTAAAGCTGCTTATTCAGAAAGTTACTAATCTCCTTAATTTTCGACAGTTCTAAGTCATTGATCCTTACAGCCAAGTCACCTATGTCCCATATATCGTCTTTGGTGTTCAGGCTGTAAGTGTCATCGCCAACAGTTTGGGCAGTGTGTGCGGTCTTCGCTGTGATGTTTAGAATTACTAGACGGTCGTACTTTTCGTACAACCCTTTTTCAATAAACTTAGTAACGGTGTGCCTTGTTTTGGCAAGTGCTGAAGTAGAAGTCACCTGAATAGCAAACTTATTGCCTTGGTCGCCTAGGTCTATCGCGGCAGCGTTGGGGTCGATGATGTTTATGTTGACCAAATTGTGACCAAAAGCCAGATTCAACAGATCGCGATAGAAGTTTTCAGAGTGAACGTTTATGTCTGTAAGGTTCAGTCGATTGTGTACTGTTACCTGAGTAGAAAGCCAAGTAAGCGAGTTGATAATTGATTTTTGGTAGTCTTGGCGATTCATCGTACTTTCATTCTTTTGAACATATTCATCACACTATACAGCCTTGTACGAAAAGTTGGCTAAACTCGGAATTTTATGCATAACGCCTTAACAACTGGCGTGTAGGTTGGCGTTGTTTTTGCGCCTTTTCTCTTTGCAAAAACAATGACCAACCGTAATGCGTCCAGTTGATTAACTTGTTAAGCTTTTATTATTTCACGCTCAATAAATACTTCTTTAGCTACAAACATACCATTTAAAGCTGCTGGAAAGCCAGCATATACAGCCATTTGTATGATTACTTCAACAATTTCTTCTGGTTTGCAGCCTACATTCAAAGCACCATTAATATGAACATTTAATTGAGGTAAACAGCTTCCTAAAGCGGTCAATGCAGCAACCGTTGCTAATTCTCGACTCTTTAAATCAAGCCCTGGTCGTTGATAAATATCCCCAAAAGGAAATTCAATTGTATATTTTGCTAAATCAGGCGAAATTGCAGCCAAGCTATCAATTACTTTTTGTCCGGCTTCTCCGTCAATTTCATTTAATTTCTTAAGGCCAGATTCATAACGTTGATTATTCATTAACACTCCAATTGTCATTTATTGTGTACATTCACAATAATGCAACTCTACAACTTAGAGTGAACTCCAAGTCAAGTATTAAGTTCTAACTCAATAATTTCACTGTAATGTTTGATTTTCTCTTTTAGCTTTTTAAGATGATCTTGTTCTTCGGCTATTTTTTCTTCTAACATAACGGCGTGCTCTTCTAAAATTTGCATTCTTAGCTCAGATGTTGAAGCCCCTTCATCTCTTAAATCTGCATAATTTAAAATAATTCCAAGTGGCATCCCAGTGTCTTTTAACCGCTTTATAAATTCAATCCAGATGATATCTTTTTCTGTAAACCAACGATGGCCGCTAGAGTTTCTAGAAATATTTCTTAATAAACCAATTTTCTCGTAATATCTAATCGTATGTGAAGAGATATCAGTGATTTCAGAAAACTTTTGAATATTCATACAACCCTCGAAAGAAGCTTAACGCCGCATTAAGCGGACTAAAAATGTGGGTTATACTGTGTAGCGAAGCGGAACGTAACCCACTGTTTTAGTTCCGTTTAAATGCCTTGTTAGCATTCTTTTGCATGATTAGCGAATAATTGGTTTTCATGTTGTTGGTAGTCTGAAAACTCATGTAGCTTATAAGAAGAACAGCCAGTTTTGGTTACATGCAACACATTGATTCTTCCACCAATATATATTCTCTCATTTAAAGCCACATTACTCTGAATCTCTCTTTGCTCATTCATCATGTCGACAAATACAGCAGGGATTTCATAATCCCCTTCTGGAATTGAGCATTCTGGCTTTGCCGCTAATCCATATGGTCTAGGCTCAGACTCGAAATTGTTTGTTGAACGATAAGCTATCGCCATCATTTTGTCTGTTTCTTGGCAATACCCGAATTGATACACAGTAGTTGTCGCATTATCAGTGATATTAAACTCATCGCAGTAAGTATCCCAAAGGTCACGCAAACCTTGAGGGGTATGAAAATCTAAATTATTGATTCCATTTATTACCATTCTGTCATTAACGTGCATTGCCCAGCGAGTGGCAAAACCACCTTGACCAGTTCCAGCGATCACCGTATTCAAATGAGGTAGGTGGATTGCTTTTGAACAAAATAATAGCGGATCACCGTCAGGTTTCACTGCAAGAGTATCTGTTGCAATAAGAGCCTGTTCCGCATCAGAATAAAATATTAGGGATGACATAAGTTCTCCAGTGAATGCTAACAGTTTTATTCATGCGCATGCGCGTTTTGACGCTTCGCTTCCTTTTTATGTTTCGAGTCTAACCCACTGTCTATGCTACGAAAAGTGCCTCAAACAAGTAGAACCTATAGCGTGTAAACGCGCATGCGCGTTTACACGCTGGTGTGATCTTTACATTTGGCACACTATCAATCTGCCCAAGTTTCTAACTTATTGATTAGTCTTGTATTTCTATTAATCGTTAGCGGCAATTCGAGCATGGAGATTTTGGTGGTGGGGCGTAAACGCGCAAAAAATCGACCAATTCACTAGATATACTGTATGCAAACTATAAAGCTATCAATAAATCTGAGCGTCTTTTTTATAGATATAGTGCAAGGTCAGAAGCTTTTATCAGCGTTTTCTGGCTACGCCTTGATAGGAATCGCTGTGTGGTAATGTCTGAATATTCAAGTGAGCCAGTTAGTTCCATTAAAGGCGTTGATGTGACTGAATTTCAAATGCACAGCTAATTGCTCTGCAATTAGAGCATGTTTCATACCTTCGTGAGATCAATATTTGTTGCTATTAAATTGAGGTTATCGCGAAAAAGTTTCGCTCTTACAGGAAAGGATTAATCCAAGTTAGGTGGTCGGCGGCTGTGTCAGCCGCCTAGCTTTTTACGGTATCTTTTGTTCGTACTCAAGCCACTGCCTGACGGGTCATTTGTATTTGGTTTCGGGCGGCAAAGGCGGCGACTTCACCCACAATAATTAAGGCGGGGCCGCTGGCTGAATAGCGTTCGGCTAAGCGCGGTAGGTCCATCAGTACGCCGGTGTGTACTTCTTGGTTGGGTAGAGTGCCGTTGGCAATAAGGGCTACGGGAGTGGATTCGCATAGGCCATCGCCTAGTAAACGTGCGGTGATCATTCCGGCTTGTTTCAGGCCCATATAAAATACGCGGGTCGGATTTTGGCTTGGTTCGTAGTCACCAAATTGGGTGTGGCCGCTATCGAGCATTAAGGCGTTGCCATATTGGCGATGCGTGAGTGGGATTTTCGCTGCGGCAGCGCAGCCTCCGGCGGCGGTAATGCCGGGTACGATATCCACTTCTACGCCGTGTTCCATTAAGTATTCTAGCTCTTCACCACCACGACCAAAGATAAATGGATCGCCGCCTTTTAAGCGCACAACCTTGCCGTATTTACGGGCACTGGTGAGTAATAATTTTTGAATATCCACTTGGGTCATTTTGTGTGCGCCACAGCGTTTGCCAACATGAATGCGGGTGCATTTCTTTGGTAGCATGGCGAGTATTTCTTCTGAAATTAAGCTGTCGTACAACACAATATCCGCTTCGCTTAATACGCGCATGGCTTTAATCGTCAGTAGCTCTGGGTCACCTGGGCCGCCGCCTACTAGCCATACTTTACCGAGTGTTTGTTGGTTAGATTCTGATTGTTTTGTATTAAGGCTAAGTGTTTTTTTACGGTTCATTTTGATATCCACTTATTCGGCAGTCATGGCGTCGGCTGCGTTGGTTGCTAGCGCTTCGCGTTGTATTAATGCTTTTAATTCGGGTATGCACGAGCCGCAGTTTGTTCCGCATTTCAATGCTTCGCCTAGGGCTTCTGCGGTGCAGCAGCCTTGTTGAATACTGTTTTTGATGGTGTTTTCGCCTACTTGGAAGCAGGAGCAAATAATCGCGCCTTTGTCGGCTTGCTTGCCTAACGGGCGGCCTGCAAGCAGTGCTTTGCGATCATTGGCGCTGAGGGTTTCGTCGTTAAAGCGTTCGATCAACCACTGACGTGCACCAAAATCGTAATTTTGATGAATAAATATGACAGCTTGTAGGCGTCCATCCGTGAGTAGGGCGAGTCGGTAATGGTTGTGGCTAGGATCGCTTAGCGTTATCCAGTCGCCTTCGGGTAGGCGTGCTTTTAGGGTTTCAATTAATGCAAGTGGTGATTCATGGTCGGCAATTTCATAGCCGTGCCCAGTCTCGGTAACGCCATAAATCCAATAGTCGGCAGGGAGTGGGCCAAGGTCTTTGCGGCTTAGAATAAATCCCTGCCAAGCGGTATTAAATGGGCGCGCGTTCACTTGGGTGAATTTTAATTCTGGCTGGCCAGAAATGGGATCGGTCGTTTTGGCAATTAAAGTACCCATGCGTGCTTTGCTGGCGTAACGATTGGTCCAGTGCATCGGCACAAATAGCTCACCTTTGCGTTGGCGGCCATCGTTAATGACTTGTGCGCGAACAATAATATGGCCGCGCTCATTATGTATTTCGACTAAGTCGCCGTGTGTAATGCCGCGCAGATTCGCATCGTCAGGATGAATATCAGCATATGGCTCAGCGATGTGTTGGCCTAAACGTGCAGATTTTGCCGTGCGCGTCATGGTGTGCCAATGATCGCGAATACGACCAGTATTCATCACTAGGTCGCCTTGGGAATGTACTTCGGGTAGGCGTGCTTCTACGTTAATGAATTTGGCTTTACCGGTAGCGGTGTAAAAATGACCGTCGTCGAAAAAGCGCGCGCGACCACTTGGGTATTGGTCGTTAACTGGCCATTGAATCGGTGCGAGTGCATCGTACTGGCTGCGGCTCATCCCAACTAAACCGGATAAGTCGAAGTCGCGTTTACCGTTATTTTCAAACGCGGATAAACGGGCGTGCTCGTCGAATACATCACTTGCGTGTTCGTAATTAAAAGCTTCTTCATGGCCAAGGCGACGACCAACTTGAGAGATAATCCACCAGTCGGGCATGGCTTCACCCGGCGAAGGTAAGAATCCACGCTGACGAGAAATTCGACGTTCGGAGTTGGTGACTGTGCCATTTTTTTCGCCCCAGCTTGCTGCCGGTAATAATACATGGGCTGCGGCGGTGGTGTCGGTGTTGGCCATACAATCCGATACCACAACTAATTCACAACGCTTCATCGCTTCTTTCACATCGTCGGCGTCGGGCATGCTAACGAGTGGATTGGTCGACATAATCCAAAGAAATTTAATTTTGCCGTCTTTTACGGCATTGAATAAATCGACGGCTTTATGACCTGGGCGTTCCGCAATGGCTGGGGCTTGCCAAAAGCGGCGCACTAAATCGCGTTCTGCCGCGCTAAAGTCCATATGGGCTGCAAGTTGATTTGCCAGCCCTCCAACTTCACGGCCACCCATTGCATTCGGTTGGCCGGTAATCGAGAAGGGCGATGCACCTTCTTTTCCGATACGTCCAGTAGCCAAATGTAGGTTAATAATGGCGTTGGCTTTATCGGTGCCTGCAGAACTTTGATTTACGCCTTGAGAATAAAACGTCACTGTTTTTGGTGTATCGCGAAACCATTCAAAAAATAGATTTAAATCATTGCTGGAGACATCTAAACGCTGAGCAAGCTCTTCGAAGGTTGCGCTACTGGCACTGGCGCTTTCAAGAGCTTCGGCAATACCATCGGTGTGGTTATGAATAAAGCTGTAATCCAACGCGTTACTTTGATCCATATAGGTCAGCAGGGCGTTGAATAAAAAGGTGTCCGATCCGGGGCGAATAGCTAAATGCAGATCGGCGATATCACACGTCGCGGTACGGCGAGGGTCGATCACTACGACCTTCATTGCCGGATTAGCTTTTTTAGCTGCAACAATGCGTTGGAATAAAATGGGGTGTGCCCATGCTGCATTACTACCGACCATAATCAATAAGTCGGTTTTTTCTAAATCTTCGTAATTGCCCGGTACGGTATCAGAGCCTAACGAACGCTTATAAGAGGCTACCGCAGAGGCCATGCATAAGCGCGAATTGGTATCCATGTTGGCGCTGCCAATAAAGCCCTTCATCAGCTTATTCGCAACGTAATAGTCTTCTGTTAATAACTGGCCTGAACCATAAAAGGCAACGGCATCTGGGCCGTGGGTATGTATAACTTGCTGAATCTTGTCGGCTACTAGGCTTAGAGCTTTGTCCCAGCTCGTACGCTTGCCGTTCATGGTTGGATACAGAAGGCGGTCGGTGTGATCAATCGTTTCATGCAGTGCAGAGCCTTTTACGCACAGGCGACCAAAGTTAGCAGGATGAGCTTGCATGCCAGCGACGGGTTGAACACTACCCGTTTGAGCTGTTGTTAGATTGGCCGTTGGTGATATCTCTCCGGCTTGGTATTGAACAGTTACACCACAGCCTACTCCGCAGTAGGGGCATGTGGTATTGGTCTGTTGCAATTCCGTTATCATCATCGTTTGCCTTTTTTAACCAAAAAAAAAGCGCTCACAGAATCCCTGTGAGCGCCAATGCTCTTCTTACACAACACAAAATGGTGATACCGCCTTTGGTATCGGAGAGTCTTCAGGAGTGTAGCCACTAGAATTCCCTCATTGGTTTATTACGTATCAAGATTGGTGCCAAGTCTATATTTACTTTCTCTTAGTCAGCAACCACGACGGTATTATGAGGGTATCCAGAGGCATCGATTATGTTTTCAGCAAATCCACACCGACGATTCCCAATTAAGCTTTTGGTTTTCTGCACTGCAATAGTGCTTCGCATGTCTATTTTGTTGCACTTTGGTGCTAAAGCTTTGTGTTTGCCGACTTCGTTTCACTGAAGTTTGGTCGAATATTGACTGTTCCCCGCGTATTTACTTGCGATTTTTCATTTGGCATTACAATTGCTAAACAACTTTCGATGTTTCCCACTACAACGGCGTAATGAGGAAATAGAGCAATGGCGCACCCAAGGAGAATTCCGATATATGACCAGATAGAGAGACATCATAATGAGCAAGAAACGCATAATAGTCGTTGGCAACGGCATGGTTGGTCACAACTTTTTAAACACTCTAGCCATATCAGAACACGCATCCCAATTTGATCTCATTACTTTCTCAGAAGAACCACGTCTGGCATATGATCGTGTTCAACTGAGTAAATATTTTTCCGGCGCTACCGCAGAAGATTTATCACTAACAACTCCTGATCATTACGATGACTTGGGTATTACCTATATTGTTAGTGATAAAGTCGTTGGTATTGATGCCGACAATAAAACCATTACGACCTCTACTGGACGCGTTGAAGGCTACGATAAGTTAGTTTTGGCGACAGGTTCTTATCCGTTCGTTCCTCCTATTCCTGGCAAAGATCAAGATCATTGCTTGGTATACCGTACTATCGAAGATTTAGAAGCTATTTCTGCATCGGCAAAAGTGAGTAAGACCGGTGTTGTTGTGGGCGGTGGTTTGTTAGGTTTGGAAGCGGCTAATGCTTTACGTGAGGCTGGATTAGAAACTCACGTTGTTGAATTTGCTCCGCGTTTAATGGCGGTTCAATTAGATGAAGGCGGCGGTAAATTATTACGCCGTAAAATCGAAGATTTAGGTGTAACGGTTCATACCGAGAAAAACACCAAAGAAATTGTGGCGGGTGAAGAATGCCGTTACCGCATGAATTTTGCGGATGGCTCCTTCTTAGAAACCGACATGATTTTATTTTCTGCAGGCATTCGCCCTCAGGATGAATTAGCACGCCAATTTGGTTTAGATATGGGTGAGCGCGGCGGTATCGTTGTGAACGATTATTGCCAAACATCAGAAAACGATATTTATGCGATTGGTGAATGTGCGCTTTGGGATAACAAAATCTACGGCTTGGTTGCTCCTGGCTATCAGATGGCCAAAGTAGCGATCCAACATATCGTTAGCCAATTAATTACCCATGAAGACCCAGCGCTTGCGTTTAAAGGCGCAGATATGAGCACCAAGTTAAAACTTCTAGGTGTTGATGTCGCGTCGATTGGGGATGCGCACGGTCATACGGCGGGAGCACAAAGCTATGTGTTTAGCGATGATGTTGCCGAAGTATATAAGCGCTTGGTTGTTTCGGCTGACGGTAAGAAATTACTGGGTGCGGTATTGGTGGGCGAAGCTGAAGCCTACGGCACGTTATTGCAACTAATGCTTAATGATATGGATATTCCGGGTAGCCCTGCGGCATTAATTTTACCAGCAATGGGTGACGAGCCTGCGGTTGGTCTAGGCGTGTCGGCACTGCCTGATACGGCTCAAATCTGTTCTTGTTTTGATGTCACCAAAGGCGATATTAATGCGGCGGTTCAAGGTGGCTGTTGCACTATGGGGGACATCAAGGGGGCCACGTTAGCATCGACGGGTTGCGGCGGTTGTTCTGCCTTAGTTAAGCAGGTGATGGACGCCGAGTTAGCGTCTATGGGGGTTGAAGTTAACAATAACTTGTGTGAGCACTTTGCTTACACGCGTGCTGAGTTGGCCGACATTATTCGTATTAAAGGCTACACCAGCTTTAAAGAAGTGGTATCTGGACATGGCTCTGGCCACGGTTGTGAAATTTGTAAGCCGACAGTGGGTTCTATCTTGGCGTCGTACCAAAATGAGTATGTGCTGAAAGAAGAGTTAATGCCGTTACAAGATACCAACGACATCTTCTTGGGCAACATGCAAAAAGACGGTACATATTCGATTGTCCCGCGTATTGCTGGCGGTGAAATTACTCCAGAAAAACTCATTGTGTTAGGCCAAGTCGCTAAAGAGTATGACCTGTACACCAAAATTACGGGTGGTCAGCGTATCGACTTATTCGGCGCACAATTACACGAATTACCCGCTATCTGGAAGAAACTAGTAGATGCAGGGTTCGAAACTGGCCATGCCTACGGTAAATCACTGCGTACCGTTAAATCGTGTGTTGGTAGTACTTGGTGTCGTTATGGCGTTCTTGACAGCGTTTCAATGGCGTTGGCATTAGAGAATCGATACAAAGGTTTACGCTCTCCGCACAAAATTAAATTTGCGGTGTCTGGCTGTACTCGTGAATGTGCTGAAGCACAGTCGAAGGACATTGGTGTAATCGCAACCGAAAAAGGTTGGAACTTGTATGTGTGTGGCAACGGCGGTATGCGCCCTCGTCATGCAGACTTGTTCGCAACCGAACTTGATGATGACACCTTAGTTAAATACATCGACCGTGTGTTGATGTTCTATGTGCGTACTGCTGATCGTTTACAGCGTACATCGGTGTGGATGGAAAACATGGAAGGTGGTTTGGATTACCTACGTGACGTTGTAATTAACGATAAATTGGCCATCGCAACTGAATTAGAAAATGAAATGACTAAAGTTGTTGATACTTACCAGTGTGAGTGGAAAACCACTATTGAGTCACCTGAAAAACTAAAACGTTTTGCCCATTTTATTAACGCTGATGAGCAAGACGATAATCTGCAATTTGTGCGTGAACGTGGACAGCGTCGCCCTGCAACTGAGAAAGAGCGCATTGCATTAGTCAATGTCACTGCCGAGTAATAAGGAGCGATTTATGTCTACAACTACATCACATACAGAACAGCAGGGGAATACTATGACTACTTGGACAAACGTTTGCTCGTTGGCCGATATTAATCCTGACACCGGCGTGTGTGCGCTGGTGAATGGCAAGCAGGTTGCCGTATTTCGTTACGGTGAAGGCGAGCAGGTTTATGCCATTAGTAATTTTGATCCATTCGGTAATGCTAATGTATTATCGCGCGGTATCTTAGGCTCGATTGGTGATCGCCCAGTGGTGGCATCACCGTTATACAAACAGCACTTTGATTTGACGACGGGTGAGTGTTTGGAAGATGCAGATGTAAAAATTCCAAACTATCCAGTAACGATTGAAAATGGTGTGGTGAAAGTGGCCGGATAAGCCACTTTTTCTCGTGCTAGCGGTTACACCCAGATCAAGAAAATAATGGAAATTAGAAAATGAGTGCTGAAAAATTTAATCTTTTTGCTTTCACCGGCAAAATGAAGGTCCTTCATTTGAGTTGGATGGCTTTCTTTATTACCTTTATGGTGTGGTTTAACTTTGCGCCTATGTTGCAAGCCATTGCTGCAAGTTTGGGCTTAGAAAAATCAGAAATTAAAACCTTATTAATTTTGAACGTCGCATTAACAATTCCAGCGCGTGTCGTGATCGGTATGTTAACTGACCGTTATGGCCCACGTATTGTTTACTCTGCCTTGCTCGCCGTATGTGCTATTCCGTGTTTTATGTTTGCTTTGGCCGACACATTCGTACAGGCAGCCATTGCGCGTTTTATGCTCGGTTTTATTGGTGCCGGTTTTGTGATCGGTATTCGTATGGTGAGTGAATGGTTCCCTGCCAATGAATTAGGCACAGCAGAAGGTATTTATGGCGGTTGGGGTAACTTTGGTTCTGCGGCTGCGGCATTTACTTTGCCTGTGATTGCTATTTGGTTTGGCGGTGATGAAGGTTGGCGTTATGCCATTGGTTTAACGGGTTTAATGAGTCTGTTATTCAGTGTTGTGTACTATATGAATGTATCGGATACACCTAAAGGATCGACTTACTTTAAACCAAAAAATATGGGTGCAATGGAAGTGACCAGCAAAGGCGATTTCTTCTTCTTGCTGATTATGAAAGTGCCTATGTATGCCGCACTTGCCTTATTAACGTGGAAATTGTCGCCGTCCGGCGTTGCTATGCTGTCTGAAACCACATCGCTATTATGTTATGTGGGCTTAGTACTGTTGTTTATTTATGAGGTATCTCACGTTTGGAAGGTCAATAAAAATATCTTTCATACCCCAGTGCCAGAAATGCATCAGTACAAATTCAAGCAAGTTGCTGTACTAAACATTTTGTATTTCGCCACCTTTGGTTCGGAACTGGCCGTGGTATCTATGTTGCCATTGTTCTTTGCTGAAACCTTTGAGTTAACCCCAGTGGTTGCCGGTATGGTTGCATCGGCTTACGCCTTTATGAATCTGATGTCTCGTCCTGGTGGCGGTTGGCTGTCTGATAAGTTTGGTCGTAAGCCGACCTTGTTAATTTTAACCGCTGGTTTAGCGGTCGGATACTTGCTGATGTCGATGGTTGATAGCCAATGGCCTTTATGGTTGGCGGTTGTTGCGGCGATGGCATGTTCATTCTTCGTACAGTCAGGTGAGGGCGCAGTATTCGCTGTGGTGCCTTTGATTAAACGTCGTCTGACTGGCCAAATTGCCGGTATGACAGGTGCTTATGGTAACGTCGGTGCTGTAACTTACTTAACCGTATTGTCGTTTGTTGATTACTCGACTTTCTTCTTGGTGATTGCGGGAACTGCCGTTGTTGGTTTTATTGCATTACTAATGATGGAAGAACCTAAAGGGCACATTGCTGAAGTTCGTGAAGACGGTTCGGTTGAAATGATCAGTGTCGGGCATGGCTGATTGATAAACACCGCGGCTTAGGCCGCGGTTTTCAATTCGGGGCTACACACTGCACTGTGGCCCCAAACTTGGTAAGCTACCTCCAACTATACTCCACGCGAGTCTCCCATGAGTTCAGAGTTATCCGTAACCTACGGTGGTTTCACCAGTGCTGGCATTAAAACTGAAAATCAAGATGCCTTTGCTGCGTATCAGCCGACGTTATCTATAACCCGCTATAAAGGTATTGCTGCCTGTATCGCCGATGGTGTGAGCTGTAGCGAAAACGCCCAGCAAGCCAGTATCACCAGCGTTACGCATTTCTTAAATGACTATTACAGTACCCCCGATAGCTGGGACGTTAAAACCGCCGCTGGTAAGGTACTTAGCTCACTGAATGCGTGGTTGTATCATCATGGCCAACAGGCTTCTGCACGTCATAATAGTTTGGTGACGACTTTTAGTGGGGTCGTTTTAAAGTCGAATACGCTGCATATCTTTCATGTTGGCGATAGTCGCATTATGCGTTTGCGAGGTACCACGTTAGAGCCACTCACTCGCGATCATACGCATCGTCATGGCAATGGCCGTGAATATTTAAGTCGCGCTTTAGGGATGGATACGCATCTTGAGGTTGATTATCACACGGTTGATATTCATGACGGTGATATTTTAATTTGTACCACGGATGGCGTGCATGGCTTTTGTACTAACTCGGAATTTATTGAGTTGCTGTCACCTCTGCAAACTCAGTCGAGCTCGAATGCTCAAAATGATATTGAGAGTGTTGCAAAGCGAGCCGTCGAATTAGCGTTGGAAAAAGGCAGTGATGATAATTTAACCTGCTTTATCTTGCGGGTTGATCGTGTTCCTGAAATGAACTTGGAAGAAACCCAGCGAGAATTAACCGATAGAGCGATTCCTCCTGTATTGAAAGTGGGTGACCGGATTGATCAGTATCGAGTTGAGCACATTGTGTATGCGGGTACTCGTAGTCATCTGTACAAAGTTCTCGACCTGCGTAATAACAAGCGCTACATACTCAAAGCGCCGTCACTAAATTTTGAAGAAGATTTGGTCTACCTCGAAGGTTTTGTCCGCGAGCAGTGGGTGGGGAGTCGAATAGATCATCCACATGTCATGCGTATTTTACCGCCTGAGCCTGAAGGACGGTTTCTGTATCATATTTGTGAATTAATCGAAGGTGCGAATCTTCGCCAGTGGATTCACGACCATCCTAATGCCAGCGTCAACGAAGTTCGTGGTATCGTCGAGCAAATTATCCATGGCTTGCGTGTCTTCCAGCGAGCAGGGATGGTGCATCGTGATCTCAAGCCAGAGAACGTGATGATCACAACGGCTGGTCAGGTAAAACTGATCGACTTCGGCACCGTTGCGGTTCGTGGCTTAGCAGAAATACGTTCGGCAATTGAAGAAGACTGCCCCGTAGGCTCGGTTAATTATATTGCACCGGAATATGTTTTGGATGGTGTAGCGGTGATGCAAAGTGATTTGTTTTCGCTAGCCGTTATGGTGTACGAAATGCTCACTCAGGCGCAGCCATTTAAAATGGATCAAGTTCATCGTCGTGGTGCTCGTTCGATTAGCGAGTGGTCGTATCAAGCGTTAACTGAGCATCGTCCCGATTTACCGCGTTGGTTAGATTTAGCAATCCAAAAGGGTTGTCATCCTGATCTGAAGCAGCGTCAACAGGCGTATTCTGAGTTTTGGAATGATTTGTTGAAACCGAATCCAGACTTGATTCGTAGTTTTAAACGACGTCCTCTATTACAGCAGAATAGCGGCAGAGTTTGGCAGGTTATTAGCTTTGGCTTGTTAATCGTGGTGATTGCACAAGGATATTTTCTCGCAACTGGCTAGCGTGTTTGGAGTTAACGCTGTGTTTTTTATGACTAATAAAAACAATAAATTCATGCTTAGTCTTGGTCGATTATTCATGGCATGTTCGGTTGGGTTATCATTTGGCATTTCGCCGATGGCCGCAGCGCAAGGATTGACCACAGATATCAGCTACCCGCATGGTGATTATAGCGACTTTAATGATGGCAAACCCGTCGGAAGTGTTTCGTTTGGTTATTTTCAGGAACCTGGAGGTACTCGATCAGGCGCTGAACTGGCAATCATGAGCGATATTTCTGCGTATACCTCAGGCCGTCTTTCGGGAGTGTTGTACTTTGGTAAGAACTCCGAAGGCGTTGAGGATGTTTTTGCGGGATATTCAATATCTTTATTGTTCCATACTGATTTTTCGCATGTAAACATCCAAAGTGGCGTCGGAATGTTTTTAGGTGAATCGTTGGTGTGTGATGAGGATGTCGACACTGACTCAGAAGAAGAATGTGAGAAAGAAAGTATTGGTGCTTTCTTTCCCGAACTCGGCGTTTCGATTGATTTTGGTGGTGTACGTATATATCCCTATGTACGGCGCTATTTTGATTCTAAAATTCATAATAAAGAAAATCGAGATGCTTACGGGTTGCAGCTAGGCATTCATTTCTAAACAAGCCTAGCTACTTGTATCAATAGATCTCTACTAAGCCGCCGCGCAATAGGCTTGGCCTAAAATCAATTGTCCGCGAATAGCGCTAATATCACGATTTTCTGACATTAACTCGAAATACCAATGGCTGTCGGCTACATCGCCAACACAGAGCACGCCAATAATTCGATTGTTGCGAATTACTAACTTTTTATAAATGCCATCAACTAGGTCTTTTAGATCTAAAATCTCGCAATTATCCGTGGCATCGAATTCTCCAATACTGTGCACATCCAATCCCGATACTTTTAACTTGGTTAGATGAGTGCGCTCAATATAGTCGATTAATGTACTTTTATCCGTGTCTTCGGTTTTTAAACGGCGTGCTAGTACCTTTGCTTGATCCCATATCGGAGCCACTAGGCCATAGGTTGTACCGTCGAATTCACAGCATTCGCCCAATGAATACACATTAGGTTCCGATGTTTCCATTTTACTATTAACGCAAATGCCGCGACCGGTGAGTATGCCAGCGCTTGCTGCTAATTCGATATTAGGAATAATGCCCGTCGCAAATACCACCAACTGGGTTGGCGTTGTTATCAATTCACCATTTTGGGTTAGCTCTAACGCTGCGAGGTCACCGGCGGGAGTTAAGATTAAGCGCTGAGGAGTAGCGCCGGTGATAACGTCGATACCGCGAGCAATGAGTTCGTGCTCTAATAATTGCGAGGCTGTTTCGTCAAGCTGACGGTTCATTAAAACAGGGTTGCGGTGCAATAGGGTGACGCGTACGCCGCGGCTACGTAAACCAACCGCTGCCTCAACACCTAATAAACCTGCACCGATAACAGTGGCATGTTCAAGGTCGGCTAAGCGCTCTGTCATAGCATCGACATCCGTCATGCTACGAAAGCCAATCACCGAGCGATTGCCTGTACCTTCTAATGGCGGTATTGCAGAACGGCTTCCGGTGGCAAATACGAGTGCATTGTATAAAAACTCGTTGCCATTCATGCAGGTGATTTTTTTTGCTGATTTATCAATAGTTGATACAGCATGATCTAAGTGTATTGCGATTCGGTGTTCTTCGTACCAAGTTGCATCGTGTGGGGTGATGGCTTCAAGTGTTGTTTCATCCGCTAGTAATGGCGATAACATAATGCGGTTGTAATGAGCGATTGGCTCGTCACTTAATACATGAATCTGACTGTAAGGGTGATCGGTCCCCAACTCTTCCAGTAGACGGTTGCTTGCCATGCCGTTACCAATTATCACCAATACATTATCAGTCATGCGGAATCTCTTTTTATAATCAATTTTAAGTAAAAAAGCGGCCGTTACCGACCGCTAAACAACGAATGTTTTACAGCAGCATGTTATTAGAATTTAGCTTGTGCCCACAGCCAGAACTTATCGGTGTCAACATAAGTGTCTTCAGCCGAGTAGGTTGCGTATTTAGCACCAACGGTAAATTTATCGTTCAGTTTTTTTACGGCTAGCAAGTCGATTTCGCTACCGTAGTCGTTGCTACCTTCGTCAGCTTTAAAGTCGTGGTATACACCAACCAATTTAACGCCAGCAGCCATACCTGCGACTTTTAAGTAAGTGTCGCTTAAGCCGTCTTTCGGAGTAGCTAGGAACATATCTGCCCAGCCGTTAAATGCATGCTTAGTTGCCAATGGGGTTTGGAAGCCGTAGTCGCCGCTATCGCTACCTAATGTTTCGTTACCAAGAGCAATGGTGATGCCATCGACAACAACGCCGCCTTCCAATGCGTAGTAGAGAGCATCGAAATCATCGGTAGATTGAGTTGCCACTTCGGCGCTGTAGATCACAGACAGCTCATTTACTGCGGTTTTACCACCAAAGCTTGCACCAAATGTATCGTTCTTGGCGTCGGTGTCATCGTCTTTTAGCAAATACGCATAAGCCGTTAACTTACCGGCTTTGATACCACTGTAACTGATGTTTAATAAGTGATCGGTAACGTCAGCATCGAATTTAGGAAGAATGCTGTTTACTTGATCAATGTATGAATATTTTACCGCCACATCGCCGATGGTGTAGCCAACGGTTGCTGCATCAAATGTTTGTTCGTTTGCGCGCCAGCCGACGTTACCAACAAAGCGGGCGTTATCTAGAATAATACGCTGACGACCTAAAACAGCGGTATAGCCATCGTTGGCATAGCTGATTTGGGCGCGGTTCCATTCACGAACTTCAGGGTCAGCAACCGTATCAAAACCGGCTGTTTCTGGAGCGTAGTTATCAATCATAGCGTTGACAACTTCATATTCAGCTAGAAATTTGAAGCCAGAAAAATCTTTGCTTTCATATCCAAAAGCAGTATCTGCAATTAAGGCATTAGCTGTTTTGCTGGCGCCGTTATCTTGATCTGCAGATTCAAAACGGGCCGTTACGTCAGCGTAGAATTTGCCATCGCTAATAGCATCAGCGAACGTTTGGCTAGCTGCTAACCCCAATGCAATAGCAAGTAATGTTTTTTGCGCTTTCATGGCATTCTCCTTTATCGAAGCCTGGTAGTTCTGAGTTTTTAAGTTTTAGTTTTGGATTTTTTAAGCAACTTTTTCTGCTGCTTGTTCTTTTTCGGGTTCTTTTGCCTTCTCTACGGGCATTGAATCGTCGACCTTTCTTTGTTTTTCGTAGAGGAAGCTCAATACTTGCTGGCGATATTTGTTATAGGTTGGATCATCGGCCAGTTGGATACGATTACGTGGGCGCTCTAATTCGATATTTAAAATCTCGCCGACTGTTGCAGAAGGACCGTTGGTCATCATGACAATGCGATCAGACAGCAATACAGCTTCATCAACGTCATGGGTGATCATGATGACGGTGCTGTTTAAATCTTTTTGGATTTCCATTAGTGAATCTTGCAAATGGGCGCGGGTCAGAGCATCGAGCGCTCCGAAAGGTTCGTCCAATAGCAAAACACTGGGTTCCATTGATAGAGCACGGGCGATACCAACGCGCTGCTTCATACCTCCAGAAATTTCATCTGGACGTTTGTGCATGGCGTGCCCCATGTGTACTAAGTTAAGGTTGTGTTCAATCCACGCCTTCATTTCAGCTTTAGATTTTTTACCTTTAAATACTTGCTGAACCGCTAGTTCCACATTTTGGTAAGCCGTTAACCAAGGTAAGAGTGAATGGTTTTGGAACACGACCGCACGTTCCGGGCCCGGCTCGTTTACTTCTTTACCTTCTAATACAACACCGCCTGTCGTTGCTTGATATAAACCTGCAACAATATTGAGCACAGTCGACTTACCGCAGCCTGAGTGGCCAATCAGTGATATGAACTCACCTTTTGCAATTTTTAAGTTCACATTTTGTAGTGCACAAAATGGTCCTTTGGGCGTTGGAAATTCAATACCAACTTGAGTTAATTCGAGTAATGGATTCATGATATTTCCTTAACGCAAAGTGGCTGATTTGTCCCAAGATACGCTGCGCTGAATTCTCAGCATGACGCGATCAAGGAAGAAGCCGATTAAACCGATGGTGATGATAGCGACCATAATTCGGCCTAATGAGTCGGAGCTGCCGTTCTGGAATTCGTCCCAAACGAACTTTCCTAAACCAGGATTTTGCGCCAGCATTTCTGCCGCGGTCAGTACCATCCACGCAATGCTTAGCGATAAGCGCAGGCCGGTAAATACCATTGGAATAGACGCTGGGATGGCAATTTTACGTACATGAGTTATCCAGTTCAGACGAAGTACTTGGCTCACGTTCACTAAATCTTTAGGAATGGTTGCTACACCAAATGCAGTATTAATAACGGTTGGCCACAGGCAGCACAGCATCACGGTGACAACGGAGGTAATAAATGATTTTGGTACAACAGGATCGTCAGTAACGTATAACGCGCTAACAACCATAGTCACCAGTGGTAACCAAGCAAGCGGTGATACGGGTTTGAAAATTTGAATAACGGGGTTGAAGGCGGCGTGCAGGTTTGCACTTAAGCCGATAACAATGCCCAGTGGTATGGCTAAAATAGACGCTAGTAAAAATCCGCTTAATACGGTGACTAGGCTAGTACCAATTTGATCTATATAGGTGTTTTTACCAGTGTAATCGCGGATTTTTGGTACATAAGTTGGGTCGTCTTTTACACGTTGTGCGTTGCGCTCTTCTTGGCGCTCATAAAATGCTTCCGCACGTTCACGTTCAGCAAAATGTTCTGCCAATAAGTTCTTCGATTGCTCTAACACTTGCGCTGGGCCAGGAAACTTACCGAGTGACGTGTCGATACTGTTAGCGGCGGCTGACCATAGCATTAAAAATACTAAAATACCGACCAGTGGAATACCGATTGTTTTGGTAATGAGTTGCACGTTTTGAGCAACGTTCTCACCTTTGGCGACTTTCACGAACGGCTCTAACCAGGCAATGTTCGATAGCGCAATGTTCATAATTCTACTCCTTGGGTGGGCGAGCCGTATGGCTCGCCCGGTCTTCATGTCTAAAGCGTTATAATTAACAACTTACGGTTTTTCGTTGCCTTTCAAGCCAATCTTAAATTGGTCGATATAAGCGTTTGGTGTTTTACCGTCGTAAGTAAGTCCGTCGATGAAATCGACTTGCGCAGGTTTAAATCCAGATTCAGTGGCAAAGTCTGGGAAGTCGGCGGCTTTTAATTTGCCTTCTTTAATCAGTTCTTTTGCTGCTGTTGCATAGATATCTGGACGATAAACTTGCTTCGCAATATCCATGTACCAGCTATCTGGTTTTTGTTCAGAGATTTGGCCCCAACGACGCATTTGAGTTAAGTACCAAATGGCATCTGAGTAGTAAGGGTAGGTGGCGTTATAACGGAAGAATACGTTGAAATCAGGCACGTCACGCTTGTCGCCTTTTTCGTATTCGAAGGTACCTGTCATGGAGTTCGCAATAACTTCATAATCCGCGCCGACATAGTTCGGTTTAGACAGAATTTTTACTGCTTCAGGACGGTTGGCGTTGTTGTTCTCGTCTAGCCAAGCTGCTGCACGAATCAATGCTTTCACAACGGCTTTATGAGTGATTGGGTATTTTTCTGCCCATTGTTTGCTAACACCGAATACTTTTTCTGGGTTATTTTTCCAGATTTCGTAATCGGTAATAACGGGTACGCCAATACCTTTAAATACAGCTTGTTGGTTCCACGGCTCGCCTACACAGTAGCCATAAATCGTACCGGCTTCCATGGTGGAAGGCATTTGTGGTGGTGGCGTTACGGATAGCAAAGCATCGGCTTTAATTTTGCCAGAAGTGTCGCCTTTTTCAGGAGCATAATAGCCCGGGTTAATACCACCAGCCGCTAACCAATAACGTAGCTCGTAGTTGTGCGTTGATACTGGGAAAACCATACCCATGTTGAAAGGCTTACCTTCCGCTTTGTATTTATCAACAACTGGCTTAAGAGAATCGGCTTTAATTGGGTGAACTGGCTTGCCATCGGCTTGCATAGGAACATGGGGTTTCATTTGCTCCCAGATGTCGTTAGAAACAGTAATTGCGTTACCGTTTAAATCCATACTGAAAGCGGTAATGATGTCGGCTTTAGTGCCGAAGCCAATAGTGGCGCCCAAAGGCTGGCCCGCGAGCATGTGAGCACCGTCAAGCTGACCATCAATTACTCGGTCTAATAGTACTTTCCAGTTTGCTTGTGCTTCTAATGTTACATACAAGCCTTCGTCTTCGAAGAAGCCTTTTTCATAAGCAATCGCTAGAGGAGCCATATCGGTTAATTTAATAAAGCCGAATTTTAGTTCTTCTTTTTCTGGGTAGTCTTTCGCCAACGCATAAGGTGATATCAGCGTCGCCATGCCTGTTGCTAATACGAGCGCGCTCTTAATGAACGTGCGACGTAGTGTTTTTGTTCCCCGCATTGTGCTTCCCCTTTTTTGAAACCAAAAAAAAGGCGCTTATGACGTAATAATTACGTAATAAGCGCCTTTGCTTGTATTTGTGTCTAAAAGTTGGATTTCGCCGTTGAGATCCTGAAATACCTAATACAAAGCTTGTGCCAACTTTTTAATCCCTTAATAAATGGAATGAAATCGGCTTTTTAATTAATGTTTGCACCATATAAAATCAATAATGACAGATAGTAATCTGATATGAGCTAGGATGGTGCACGCACGCGAGTGACATTGGTTGTCATTATTTGCGCTAAATAAGGGCGAGCGCGAAGGGTGGGGTTTATTTGTGGTGCATTATATTTGGGTTAGGGAGGTAGTGTTTTGGTTTGAGGGGTAAATAAAAAATCGCGATAAGATCCGCTCTTACTTATAAAGAGTCGTAAGAGCGGAGCTTAACTAAATGAGCCGATTCAAACTTGTAGGAGCGACACTTTTTCGTGATTCATCTTTGTTAGCGATATTTAAAGCCGGTTGCGCCCATTGCCGTATCGTCCAGTTCCCACGCTTGTTGAATATCAAAACGTAATTGATGCGAAGTTGGTGGCAAAGCCTGATCGGCCAATGCAGCCCGGTAGGTAGCGGTTGCGTAGCATTCGTTAACGATGGCGTCATTATCCAAATTATCGGCCGCCCAGCCCCAGCGCTGCATTTGGCTTAAAAACCATTGTCCGTGTTCTGGCCATGGATAATTGGCGTGGTAGCGATTAAACACGAGCATATCATCGACTTGAGTTGCTGGTTGACGCTTACGGTAGACAAACTTACCCGATAGAGCAGGTTGTACAGCATCCACCGGTAAATGAATGTGCTTGGCGAGTAGTTTTGCCGCGTCGTCGCGATTCGCATCGGCCCATGCACAGGCTTGGTACAGTGCTCGAATCATAGAGTTAAGCGTATTGGGATTATCATTCGCCCACTGTTGAGTGGTGCCTAGCACCTTGTCTGGCGCGTTGCTCCATAAATCAGGCCCAGAGACTAAACACTCACCAACACCCCGTTGAATCGCGACTGTGTTCCACGGCGCGCCAGCAAAAAAGCCGTCAATATGTTGTAACGCTAAGTGATCCACCATTTGTGAAGGGGGCAGTACAACTAATTGCACATCACTATCGGGATTGATTCCTGCACTGGCCAACCAATCTCGTAATAGAAAATTATGAATAGAGAAGGGGAAAACAATCGCGAAAATCAGTGTTGGTTTATTCTCAGTTTTGCGCTGGGATATAACGGTTTTTAGCGCGTCGAGTGCCTGCTTTGCGTTGCCACTGATATCATGTATGTCTGTCGCTGCTAATTCGGCGGCGAGGTTATTAGAGATGGTAAACGCATTGCCATTCAAACCCATGGCGAACGCTGTTTGCATCGGCTTGCGCAAACCGCCAATGCCTAAGTGGGTGGCTAATAACATAGGTGCAAGCATTTGTGCCGCATCTAAGTGGCCGACGAGTACTTTATCGCGAATATTGGCCCATGATACTTCTTGCTGCAATTCAACGCTCAATCCTTCGCGAGCAAAGAATCCCATTTCGTCAGCGACGAGCAGGGGAAGGCTATCGGACAAGGGCATATAGCCGATTTTTAAATTCGGTTGCTCAAGTCCTGATGTTGCTACGTTGTTTTTGGTCATTGCTTGTTGCTCAATCATTAAACAAGTTCATTACAGAGATGATGTTCTTCGCAACATCCACCATGCGCTGCCCGCGATCCATCGCCATTTTGCGCATGGCGTGGTAAGCCTCTTCCTCGTTGAGGTTCTTGTGTTTCATCAATAACGATTTGGCTTCGTCCAACAGCTTACGGTCGGCGAGTTGATTCTTCGTTTTTTCTAACTCGCCACGTAGGGCTTGGAACTCACGAAAGCGCGCAACCGCCACATCCATAATGGATTTCACCCGCTTGGGGTTCAAGCCATCGACAATATAAGCACTTACGCCTGCGCGAATGGCTTTTTCAATGGTGCTGGAATCGTCTTCGTCAGAGAACATGATGACGGGCTTAGGATTATGTTGGTTTAGTACACTCATGTGTTCCAACATGTCACGGTCGGGGCTTTCGATATCAATAATAATGGCGTCTGGTTGATGCTCTTCTACACGCTTCATCAAGCCTTGGGCACTACTGAGGCGCGCAACAACCGTGCAACCTGCGTCGGTTAGCGCCTGTTCAAGAATCGCCGCACGAGCCGGTTGATCATCCACAAGCATGATTTTAAGGCTGGAGCTAGCGCTGCTAATTTGGGGGTCGTCGAGGGACATGGATCAGAATCAATTCCGCTTTTGGTTGGGCTAATAATATCAATAACAGTCAGTTTTTGCTGAGATGTTTATCGTTCTACTGGCCTAACCGTGGTCAATAGAAAGGTTAAGCGGTCAAACGCGACGAACCGCTAGACCTATTGTGTTTAGTTAATATTCTGTCTTTGCGAGCGAATATCGAGGCTAAGCACGAGTTTTACACGATTCTGCTTTAGTCTGGGCCGCTATTTTGGGACAATGTCCGACCAAAGTAGTCAACCTTAGCGATTTCCATGTCTCAGCAAGAACAACACCTCTTTTCTAACTATCCCTACTGGGCAGAATGCTTCGGTACGGCGCCGTTTTTACCGATGTCACGGGAGGAAATGGATGTGCTCGGCTGGGATAGCTGTGATGTGATTTTGGTGACGGGTGATGCTTATGTCGATCACCCAAGCTTCGGTATGGCAGTGATGGGCCGTATGCTCGAGTCTCAAGGCTTTCGCGTCGGTATTATTGCCCAGCCAGATTGGAATAATCCGCAAGACTTTATGAAGCTCGGTAAGCCGAATTTCTACTTCGGTGTGACCGGCGGCAACATGGATTCCATGATCAACCGCTATACCGCTGATTTGAAAGTGCGCAGTGATGATGCCTACACACCGGGTGGTGTTCCAGGTAAGCGTCCTGATCGCGCTGTCATTGTGTATTCGCAAAAGTGCCGCGAAGTATATAAAGATGTACCGATTGTTATTGGTGGTATCGAAGCATCTTTGCGTCGCATAGCCCAGTACGATTACTGGAGCGATCAAGTACGTCGTTCGGTATTGATTGATTCGGGTGCCGATATTCTGCTTTACGGTAATGCTGAGCGAGCCATTGTTGATTTGACTCATGCCTTGGCTCAAGGCCGCAGTGTTTCTGAACTCACCGATTTACGTGGTACGACCATTGTGCGTGAAGCGCCGCCAGCCGGTTGGACTGAAATCGACTCGACTCGTATTGATTGGCCGGGACATATCGACATGATCCCGAATCCGTATGAGATGAAAGACACTGAAAAAATGTCGTGCAGCACAGACAACAAGACGGAAGAGGGCGCGGATTCGGATGTCATGCCGATCAAGATTGTGCCTATGCCGTTGCAGCGCAAAGTTGAACACGATAAAGACACCAGCTATGTGCGTTTACCGTCGTTCGAAAAAGTACGTAATGACAGCGCTTTGTATGCTCACGCATCTCGCGTATTGCACCAAGAGGCTAACCCTTATAATGCACGCCCGCTGATTCAAAAACACGGCACGCGTGAGATTTGGGTGAATCCGCCACCGATTCCGCTGGAAACTGATGAGATGGATTCGGTATTTGGTTTCCCTTATGCGCGTATTCCACATCCGAGTTATGGCGATGCCAAAATTCCTGCCTACGATATGATTCGTTTCTCGGTAAACATTATGCGTGGCTGTTTTGGTGGTTGTACCTTCTGTTCTATTACCGAGCACGAAGGCCGTATTATTCAGAGCCGTTCGCAAGAATCGGTACTGACTGAAATTGAAGAAATTCGAGACAAAGTGCCGGGCTTTACCGGTACGATTTCCGATTTGGGTGGCCCTACGGCCAACATGTATCACCTGACCTGTAAGAGCGAAACGATTCTTAAGAATTGTCGCCGCTTGTCGTGCGTGTACCCAACCATTTGTAAGAATTTGGAAACTAGCCATAAGCCGACGACGGAACTGTATCGCGCTGCACGCAAAATTCCTGGTGTAAAACGTATCGCCATCGCCTCCGGTCTGCGTTACGACCTTGCGGTAAAAGACCCTGAGTACGTGCGTGAATTGGTAACCCATCATGTTGGCGGCTTGTTAAAAATTGCTCCCGAGCACACCGAGCAAAACGTACTGACCAAAATGATGAAACCGGGTATGGGCACCTACGATGAATTTAAGCGCATGTTTGATAAATTCTCGAAGGAAGCCGGTAAAGAACAATACCTAGTGCCGTATTTTATTGCTGCTCATCCGGGAACGGAGAATAGCGATATGATGAATTTAGCCTTGTGGTTAAAAAAGCAAAAAATGCGCGTAGACCAAGTACAAACCTTCTATCCATCGCCAATGTCTCTGGCAACGGCTATGTATCACTCGGAACGCAACCCGTTACAGCGCATGAGTTATAAATCGCAGAAGATGCACATTCCGCGGGATATTGCTCAACGCCGCCTGCAAAAAGCCTTCTTGCGTTATCACGATGCTAAAAACTGGCCAATGCTACGAGAAGAATTAAAAGCCATGGGACGTACCGATTTAATCGGCTCTGGCCCTAATGCGTTAATTCCTGCGGAAGATGTAAGTAATCGAGGCCGTCATGTGCCTCGCCCTGGTTTTAAGCCAAAGGGTCGAATTAAGCGTTAGGCAGAAAGAAACCCGCCATAAAGCAGCCTGCAATGAGTAATTTTCTGATGAGAATTATTTAATGTGGGCTTTTTTATAGTTTAAAAACCAATATTTTTATCTGCATTTAGATATTCATCAAAATAATCTCATTTTAGAGAATAACAGCATACATTGAACTTTCTTTTGTATACCCTGACGAAGTATTAAGTTTAATACTGAAAATGGAGATTAAAATGAAGCGTATTTCAATGTTATTGGCTACGGCAGCAATGGGTCTTGTATTAGCGGCATGTAGTGACGATGCAAAAGATTCTGCTGAGGAAGCCGCAGAAGACGCGAAAGAGTCGATTGCAAAAGCAACAGGAACCGAAAAAAGTAAGGCTGAGCAACTGAAAGAGGACATTGAAGACGAAGCCTCTGATGCGAAAGAAGAAATCAAAGAAACGATGGATAATTAGTACCGACGTTAATGGTTAGCGCTTGGATCCCTCGGCAAAACTGCCGAGGGATAGCCATTTGAGTCGATGAGGGCACGTACTTAATATCATGCCTATGCTAGCCGCTGCGGCTGCACCTATCATAAGCCACACCAATACAGCCATCGAAGCATGGTCCGCTTTAAAACAACACAGCGCTGATAAAAAAATTGCACTCCAACCTATCATACGCAAGCGCGTGGACGCTGGTTTTCCCGATCTAACTTGTTTCCAGTGACTTGGTAGCGATAGGGCCAGCCAACTCATTGCTATAAACATTAAAATGATGGCAAGAATCAGCCACAAGGTATTGTTATTCATATGCAGCCTTAGAAGAAGAGTCTTCCTTTTTGTTGGTTTCAGGTTGCAGGTGTGACGCTGCTTTCCAGCTTGTAGCGGCAACCGCTAATAAACTTAAATCGACGCCTGCCACTGCCCAATACGGATTAGTGAAGATTGTTTTAATTAAATGATCTCCTGTTGTAAGCCAGTTGGCTGTCACCGCTGTGATGGATAAACCAGCAATAAGCAAACATTGCTCACGCCACGCCGGATTTTTTTCACCTCGGGCAACGGGTTCACTGCGTAGGGTGGCATGTAAAAAACTGAACGCTAATGCAATGCAGAAAACCCACTTTTCCCAGTCACCTTTATTGAGCATATCCGCAGGCAGTAGTCGATTGGCTAGCAGCATAGTCACTGCTGCAATGACAATGCCCGTGACGGTCGTAATGGCAAATGCATCAACGATACGACTGCCTTGGCTGTTATTTTTCGCGTGCTGTTGTTTACGTTTCTCGGTGAAGAATATAAAGCCGGTGGCAATGCATACACACCCGAGTAGGCCGCCCAAAACGTAGAGCCAACGTAAAAACCAATGTTCGAAATGCTGAAGGTGTAAACCGGTTAAAAATTCCGCAATGCTCTCCGCAGTAGAGTGCGGGGGATCTTCACGCAATACTTCGCCGTTGCTGGCTTTAAAATGTATGCCTTCACCAACAAGCGATACACGATCACTGCCAGCGCGATAAATACTGACGTAGCTGTTGGCATCACCGACATGGTGAACCATTAAAAAGCCAACTTCACCCGCCATATCGCGTGCAGCCCAACGTCGTTTTGCTTCGCTTACCATATCATCAACTGAGGCCATCGAAGCCGCAATTCCTGAACGCTCATGAGGTAATCCGGTCGTATCTGCTTCAATAGTTTCATGCATATTATGAAGCGGTTTGAGCATGGTATTGGTAACAGGGAGGTAATAGAAGGCGGCGAAAATGATAAGACCCGTTAGCGCAAAAAAGAAATGAAATGGTAAGGCAACGACACCACTCATATTATGCAGATCTAAGGTTGCCCGCTGTGTTTTCTTTTCTCTTCGGAAGGTGAAAAATTCACGAAATATTTTACGGTGAATCCAAACGCCACTCACCAGCGCTACCAGCATAAAAAAGGCCGCAATACCGACAATATAGAAGCCGATGAAATTCCAGTTTAAATTAAGACTGTAATGCAGTGGGTAAAACCAGTCGCTGCCGATTTTCAGAGAATTACTCGGTAATTCTTCGCCGCTGCGCGGATCAATTGTTACTCTGCCATGAATATGATTATGCTCGTCGGTATTCAATGGTTTTGGTACGCGAAAGCCAATGCCCATAAGCAATACTGGATCACGGTGGGTGGTATATGCCCAGTATTCGTCGGCCGGTAATTCCGTGCGCGGTGTCATATCTCCAGCATCTGGATCATGGTAGATAGGCATCAAACGATTATATTCAGCGACATCGGGTTCGGTGCGTTCGAATACATCGAGAAGCATGGTATCGAATGACGGCATCGGCTGTGGATCAAAACGCGTATCTGGAATAGCCCAACGATCGATTTCTCGGTCGAAAACAGAGAGTGCACCGAAGAAGAAACAAATCATCAGTACAAAGCCAAAAATCAATCCTAGCCAAGTATGTAGCCATGCCATCGCTTGGCGAGTGTTTGCAAATTTCACGGTGATGCCTTCTATTGAATTAACTGTGTCTGCAGCCCGTAGGCAGCGGCTGTCATACTTACACCGCCGATAAAGGCAGTACCGTAAGGTAACCAGCGTCGTTGACCGATAAAAATCCAGAAAAACATGAATAGGAATATCGGAAACGCTAGCAAAAATCCGACGGTTTCTGCGTTGTGAAAATCACCACCTAGATACACCATGCCACTAATCAAAAGGGAAACTAAGCCCCATGTGAATAGGTAGCCGCCAAGAAAAGCGGCTACTACTGGGCTGATATAACTTCTGGTGACTTGCCAGAATAAAGCCATAACGTTACTCAGAAGTTGTATTTAGCAGAGAGAGAAAGAGTGCGCGGAGAGCCATAAGCGATCTGTCCGAACGTCCCTATGTTGGTGTAATAGGATTCGTCGGTTAAATTATCGACGTTCAGTTGTGTGCTAAATTCTGGGGTTATTTGGTATTTGGCCATGAGAGATACCAAGGCAAACGCTTCCTGTTGTACTTTTTCAGGGGTGCCAGAGACAGGATTAGTTGCGGTTGAATAGCTTTCACTTTCCCAATTAATACCGCCGCCGACTGTTATCTTATTAAGTGCGCCGGGAAGTTGATAGCGAGTGTATGATTTGAAAATACTGCGAGGTTGCTCGGTATTTATTTTTTCGCCTTGAGCATCTTCAACTTCGTATTTAGTCCAGCCGAGCTGAACTTCCCACGTCTCAGTTAATGCGCCCACTAATTCGATTTCGTAACCTTTCGAGGTTGCGCCTTCGGCTTCCTTGTAGGCTTGATCGACTGAACCACTGACGGTGTTGGTACCATCGACTGCTGCTAAATCATCTTGTAATGTTTTAAATACAGCGACGGTCGCTAATAATTGATCTTCGGCAAAACCCGCTTTTAAACCTAGCTCATAACTGTTTCCTGAAATAGGATTGAGAACTTCACCACTTTGGCTTCGTTCGTTTTGTGGAGAGAAAATTTCGGTATAGCTAGCGTATGCGGTGTACGTGTCGTTAAACGCGTACAAAACGCCTAAATAAGGTGTGAAAATACCATTATGCTCGATGACTTGGGCATCATTATAAGCAGCGGCTTTACGATCAATTTCTAAATCCGTTAAACGACCACCAATGATGGTCGAAAATTGTTCGGTCCAGTTGATACGTGTTGATGCATACAGCGCTGTTTGAGTGTCGGTTTGTTCTTCGTATAAAAATCGTTCGCCCCAGATATGTTCAGGATAACCAGTACCATCCCATTCGTTGAAATCGCCGATAGGTGCAACGCTGGTTGCAAATGCAGAATAAGCTGTGAAATGGCGCTCCGAGCGCGATACGCCAATGGAGACTTCTTGATCACGACCAAACATTTCGTAAGAGCCCGACGCAAAAAGATCCAGCATGTTGTAATTGGATTCCGTTCCGAAGTTACCACCAGAGTATGCCGTAATGCCGTCGCCAGTTGCGCGATTAGGATTACCAAATACATATAGCAGGCGTGATTCACCATCGGAAGTACCGTAGTTATAGCGGGCATTTAAATCCCATTTTTCATTCAGGCTGTGTTTAATTTCGGCAAACACATTTTTGTGTGTGGTATTCCAGTAGGCCCAATCGGCCGATGTGGTTTTAGAGCGACTGAAATTAGTACGAGTACCATCGTCGTACCAAGCAGGAATACCTCCCCACGTTGGCCCATTATTTATATTTTCTTGAATGCTACCGCCTAATGTCAGCTGCGTTTCATCAGATAGATCGGCTTCTGTGGTGGCATAAATAATGTTTTGTGTGCTGTCGCCAACATCACGAAATGAATCTTGTTGCTCGCGGTGGATCACAGCGCGACCACGTACACTGCCTGTTTCATTCAAGCCCGAGGCTAGGTCGAGGGTTGCCGTTATTTCATTACGGCTACCTAAACCCAAATCGGCTGTCCCTGTGAACTCTTCACTGCTCGCGCGCTTACGCACAAGGTTGATCGCTGCAGACGGATTTCCGCTACCGGACATTAAGCCTGTAGCCCCTTTAATAATCTCTACTTGTTCATAAATTGTGGTGTTTGCGGAGTTCTCACCGGTACCCCAACCAGGGTCAAAGAGGGTAGGTACACCATCAATAAGAATGGTGTTTATTTCAAAGCCACGTGAGTAATAGTACTGACGAGCACTGTCGTATTCTTTAACCGAAATTCCGGAGGTTTGAGATAAGACATCGTTTAGTGTGCTCAGGTTTTGGTCTTGCATGCGTTGGCGGCTGAACACACTAATGCTTTGTGGTGTCTCTTTAACCGTTAAAGACAATCCAGCGGACGAGCGCGTTGTTGAATCAGTGTAAATCGCATCACTTAGTTGTTCTGTGCGCTCAGTGTTGTCAATTGGTCGCTCTGCGGAAACCGAAATCGTATCGAGATTGATTACTTCTTGTTCGTTTTCGGCATGAGTCGATGTTGACGTGAATATGGTTGATGCTGCAACAGCTAATAACGCATGGCTTAGTGAGTGACGCTTAAATTGCTTGCAGTCAGTGCCGTCAAATAACTTCATGAGTTTTCCTCAGTGATCGATTTGCGGCCATTATATTAGATGATAACAGTAATGCAAATGATAACTGTTACTATTTATGGGTGTGTCTGACGAATAGAAAACGCGAGGACGTGGAAAAGAGAAAGTGCTGAGAGGAGGATTGATTAGTGAGGGAAATTCAAAGCTGATCAACTCAGCTTTGAATTGCTAGGTCAGAAAGATGGTAGTACTAACTTGCTTCTACAATCCCTGGTATTGCGGCTTTTTTCCAGTCGTAAACTGTGTACCAGTCGACTAATTTCTCGCATTTACCGTTCTTTATTCGCTGAGAAATGATGTCGGCATTTTTCGCTCCCATTACGGCAACGACAAATATTTCAGAGCCATCTTTGCCTTTGCCAGCGGTATCTATGCTGTACAGCAAGGTCCAGCCTTTGGCTTTTGCGGCAAGTGAAATATCCGCATTGACGTCAACCCCTTTATAAACATGCGTTCCCCAAGCCAGGCCTTTTTCGTCGCGCCATAGCTGAAAAATACAGCCGCTAAAACCGCCGCTGGCCAAGACTTTTACGTTGTCGGCACATGCCATCGACGTTTTTTGATCTTGGAAATTAATATACTTCGAATCGAAATTCGTTTGCTCGGCTTTAAAACCAAGTCCTTGTCCGCTGGCGGTATCGACTAAGGTCATACCGCATAGATAATAATCTTCTACGCCTTTTTCAGGGAAGGCTGCGGATGTTTTAGTCATCCAAGCAGCATTTTTTCCACCGTTATTAAAGAATAAAAGATTTTTGCCTAACTGCACGACTTGATCTGAAGTGATATCCATATGGCGTCCTTTGCATTTCTATAAAAGGGGTTTTTTCGGGAGGGCATAATATTAATTCGATGGAATTTATCGTGCCATGAGTTTCTTACTTAATATTTAGGTTATATCGTCCATTTTTTAGAGCCTGTCGTATTTTGGCGCGTTCGCTATTTATACCGTGAGGTAATACGTTCAATAATTGTGCAAGTGCTCTTAAATTACGGAGTAATTGCTCGCTTGATGCTTAACTTCTGTTGTTGGGCTAGATGAATAAGGATGGTGTAGTGCGCCAATTCGTTGCTATGCTGAAACTAAGTCGGCTCATGGAGATGAATTATGCGTATTGGTGTTCCGAAAGAGATCAAGAACCATGAATATCGCGTTGGCTTAACACCGCAGAGCGTTCGTGAATTGATACAAGCAGGTCACGAAGTTTGGGTAGAAGCCAACGCAGGTCAAGCTATTGGCTTTTGTGACGAGAGTTATCTCAACTCTGGTGCCTCTATTGCTTGCGATGCCACCGAGGTGTTTGCTAAAGCAGAGCTGGTTGTTAAGGTCAAAGAGCCTCAGTCTCAAGAGGTTGCTCTACTTAAGCCTCATCACACGTTATTTACGTATTTGCATCTAGCGCCTGCACTTGATTTGACACGAGGGCTTATGGCGAGTGGTGCGACCTGCATTGCTTATGAGACGGTTACTGATAACGCTGGACGACTTCCCCTATTGGCTCCTATGTCTGAGATTGCTGGCCGTATCGCTGTGCAGGCTGGTGCTCATTGCCTTGAAATGGAAGCGGGTGGTCGCGGCGTTCTGTTATCTGGTGCTCCCGGCGTTCCTGCTGCGAACGTGCTGATTATTGGCGCGGGTGTCGTTGGTACTAATGCGTTGATTATGGCTGTTGGGATGGGCGCGAATGTCACCATTATGGATACCTCTATGTCGCGCCTGCGTGAGATAGATCTGCAGTATGGCAATCAAGTGCATACGGTGCTTTCGACGATTACTGCCTTAGATGATTACTTGCCTGAGGCGGATCTCGTGATTGGTGCTGTGCTGGTGCCAGGAGCAGCAGCCCCTAAACTGGTGCGGCGCAGTCATTTAGAAATAATGAAGCGCGGCTCTGTCATCGTGGATGTGGCAATCGATCAGGGCGGATGTGTTGAAAGCGCTCGGCCAACGACGCACAGTGACCCAACGTATGTAGAAGAAGGTGTCGTTCATTACTGTGTGGCAAATATGCCGGGCGCTGTTGCCAGAACCTCTACGCTAGCATTAAACAACGCGACGCTACCATTCGTGTTGGCCTTAGCAAATAAAGGCCCAAAGCAGGCTTTGTTGGATGACGCGCATTTGATGAAGGGGCTCAATGTTTTTGCCGGAAAGCTAACCTCGCCAGAGGTCGCTAGTAGCTTAGGAATTGAGCTGGCTGATAGAAAAGTGCTGGTTAATAACGCTTAAAATTAATAAAAAATAACACTGAGTTTTACCTCAGTGCTATTACATTTAATGCTATTAATTAAGTCGATAATTATTACTTAATGAACAACATTTCACGGTATTTCGGTAGTGGCCATAACTCGTCTGCGACCAATGTTTCTAGTAGGTCAGCCGATGTGCGAATATCGTCCATTAATGCTCGAACGTCGGCAGCCAAGAAACTCATGTGCGCTTCGGTGCTATCGAAGTGTTCAGATTCCAGCGCTGCGCTAAGCTTTTCAACCGATGCCATCATAGCAGTAGCAGCGGCTGCCACTTTGCTGGCGGGTGAGTATTCAAGAGTAAACCCAGTAGAGGCCATGCTCGACAAGTATTTTACCGCTGCTGGATAAATCATGGTGGTGGCCATTTCAATTACCAGCTTAGCTTCTACTTCAATCGAAAGAACATACTGTTCAGCATAAACCTCAAAACGGCTAGCCAATTCAGTTGGTGTAAGCACGCCAGTACTTTCAAATAAATCGACGACTTCTTTTTCTTTCAATGCAGGTAATGCATCGGCAGTGGTAGGTGTATTTCGTAGGCCGCGCTCTTCCACTGCCATTTTATGCCATTCAGAAGAATAACCGTCACCACCGAAGATAACGTTGCTGTGCAGTTCCATCAGTTCTTTGATAACCGCAAAAGCCGCAGTTGCTTTATCTTTACCACTTTCTAATTGCGCTTCTAGCTTTTCCGCGATCCACTCTAAAGAATCCGCCAGCATAGTGTTCATCGCGACAAGAGGACCGGAAACGGATTGCGATGAACCGACAGCACGGAATTCAAAACGGTTGCCGGTAAAGGCAAATGGAGAAGTACGGTTACGGTCGCCAGGATCACGTTCAAATTTAAGAATTTGCGATAAACCAAGATCCATCAAGCCGCCGCTTTTAGGTACGTGCAGAGCCCCCGTTTTGATGTCGTCGAATACTTTTTCTAATTGGTCGCCAAGATAGACAGATAAAATCGCTGGAGGGGCTTCGTTAGCACCTAAGCGATGATCGTTCGACGCGGAGGCGATAACTGCACGCAATAACGGGCCAAACTTGTGCACACCGCGAATAACTGCGCCACAAAACAGCAAGAAATTAAGATTGTCGTTTGGCGTGCTACCAGGATCAAGCAAGTTGCCTTGGGTGGAATTACCAACTGACCAGTTAACATGCTTACCTGAACCATTTACGCCCGCGAATGGCTTTTCATGTAGCAGGCAGAAGAAACCATGCTGCTTAGCCGTTGTTTTCATCAGAGTCATTAACAGCTGCTGATGATCAGATGCTATGTTTGCTGATTCGAAGTAGGGCGCAATTTCAAACTGACCAGGAGCAACTTCGTTGTGGTGCGTTTTGGCAGGGATACCTAAGCGATATAACTTATCTTCGAAATCTTGCATGAATACCTGAACACGTTCAGGAATCGCACCGAAGTAATGGTCATCAAACTGCTGGCCCTTGGCCGGTGATGCACCGAACAAAGTGCGACCTGCGAGTAAAATATCAGGACGCGCATTGGCAAATTTTTCATCGATCAAGAAATATTCTTGCTCAGCACCACAGCTAGAGTTCAGGGTCGCAATCTCTTCTTCACCCATCAGAGTAAGCACTTTTTGTGCTGCTGCGTTCATAGCGGCGTTAGAACGTAGTAGTGGGATTTTTTTATCGAGCGCTTCGCCCGTCCAAGACATAAATACACTTGGAATCATTAATACAGCACCATTTGGGGTGTGCATTATGTAAGCAGGGCTGGTTGGGTCCCAAGCGGTGTAACCACGCGCAGCGTTGGTCATCCGTAGGCTACCGTTCGGGAAGGAAGAGCCATCAGGCTCGCCCTTGATTAGCAGACTACCAGAGAATTCAGTGATCGCAGCGCCTTCAGGATTGGTAATAATAAATCCATCGTGCTTTTCTGCCGTCGCATTGGTCATAGGGTAGAAGATATGAGAGAAGAACTTAGCCCCTTTAGCCATTGCCCAGTCTTTCATTGCGGCTGCCACATCATCGGCTACGTCATTGGGTAATTCGGCACCGGTTTGAACGGTTTTTTTCATCGCTTTGAATGCAGACTTAGATAAAGATTCTTCCATCTGCGCCAAACTGAACACATCGGTTGCCCAGATCTTCTTGAGAGAATCGGTCATTTTGGTAGCGAATGGTACTGCATTACTGATTTCTGAAATTGCTGTAAAACGAGATTTACTTCCGCTCATATACTTCCCCTGAAGATGTATTTCTTATGTGTGAATTCGTAAATAGTTGTGGCCTGAACTGCTCAATAGACCATCTGCTGGAATATGTTTAGCAATAACTGAACCAAGGAGCAGCTACTTACGTGAAATGAGGTAGCGCAAAGTTGCCAAATATGAGGCTGGATAGAATGCTTTGTAAATGGCCAGCCTAGATTCCAATTGTATTAGGCTAGTACATGTTGGAACGGCCTCAGCTAACGGTATTGTTTCAACTCCTCCAACAGCCACTCACGGAAAAATTTACTGTAACATGTGACATTGTAAGAGATTCACGATCTAGCGAGTTATCCTCATTAATTTAACTCTTCCAACCTTCGACGAAAAACCAAGCTTCTCGTAAAACGCCTCAAGCTCCGGTAAACAATACAGCTCTAGATGTCGTACATACTTGAGATCTTGGTGGGATCGAATTAAATCCAGTAAGGTTTTACCAACGCCGCTGGCTCTATGGTCTTTCGCTACGATGACATCGAAGATAAATGCTTTAAAGGTAAAATCTGTAATAACTCTAGCGAAACCGACCAGCGTCTCTGCTTTATCAAGTATACCAATGCATATCTGTGAACCATGGATACAGCGATGCGTTTCTTCAAGACTACGGCCTTTCGACCACCATTCGCTTTGATAGAGATGATGAAGCTGCTCTATTTGTTTGGTCTTGAATTGGTAGATAACTTCCATGATTGATCCTGAATCTTGTATTTTTAGATACTTTACCGAAATGTCGAACCTTAGTATTGTTTATCGCATAAATAATTATAAGAGACGAAAGCCATGACATGCTCAATGTTAAATGTACCCATTAAAGCCAAAGGCTTATCATTTTCGCCGGCAATATTGTTTTTAACAATAATGGTTTCACCTATGGCCTCGGCCGATTTTTGTAAAACTGCTAGAGCGAGTATAGAAATAGAAGCCCCTGCTCGAACCGTTTTTCAAACAATCACCGATGTTGCTTCATACCCCGAGTGGAATCCATTTATATTAAGAGTGGAGCCGTATGGTGTAGACATAACTCAGGCCGGGGCAGAATTCGATCTTATAGTACCGAACCCGTTAGGATTTGGAATATTGAGGAGCCCAGAGAGAACGGTAGTCTCATTAGAACCGAACCTATTTCGCAAAGGCGGTATTATTCGTTATCAATCAACGATTTCATCGGCAGAGGAATTAGGCGGGCCCGTTCGAGCGCAAATAGTCAGCAAAATTGACTCAAATACGACAATGTATGAAACCGAAGAAACCTTCTGCGGAGCATTTTCTGATTTCTCTTACAATTTCGCACTTGAGGGATTTGAGAAGCAAACTGAAGCGTTAAAAGTTGAAGCGGAGCGCAGAGCATTATTTTTTTGGTAGGCATGTTCACTGTGATTAGGCTATTTCCCTAAATTAAACGCCCAGATTCGCGTTCGTGTAGGATTTCAAAATACAAGAAAATAATATGAGGAACACGCGACAGAGCTTGATTCATCATAAGAAAAATCCAATATAAGCAGTGGAATAGAGGGGGGGGGCTTGCGTGTTAGACTAGCGTAGAGTTAGAAATCAGCGATTACCTTTACTTTAATTTGCACCAACGCACACATTACCCGAGTGACAGATTGGTAAGGCAGATAAGTTGGAGCCGCACTGGTAATTGGCTAAATACTTCTAAGCAGAAGTCTATATAATATTGAACTGCCATTGATTTATTCGGACGAGCGCTATGTTTTTTGATCGACAAGATGAAAATCTACTGACCCTAACACGCGATGATGCCACCCATCCGTTAGCCTCATATTCTAAACATGCATTTGAGCTGGATGGTTTTGAATGGCCCTCGGTAGAGCACTACTACCAAGCCATGAAGTTCGACGATGCCGAGCATCGCGAACAAATCCGTCAGGCGTCTCATCCAGCCGAAGCATCTAAACTAGGCAAAAGTAGAAAACATCAAAAACGCAAAAACTGGAAAAAGAATAGCGTCACCTACATGACGCGCGGCACGTACATCAAATGCCGTACCCATCCGGATGTGGCGCAAATGTTGTTGGATTCTGGCGATATCACTATCAAAGAAGTCAGCCAGTACGACTACTTCTGGGGCGGTGGCCGTGATCTGCGCGGTGACAATGAATTTGGTAAATTGCTTATGGGTATTAGGGCAAAGTTGCTGGCAGAGAAGGCGAGCATATGAGCGGGAGTGAAATAGATCTCCCGCTTTTTGATCATTAGCGTTAGATCATCTTTCTGGAGGCTAAAAATCCAAATAAAGCAGAGAAAATCGCCGTTATTATCAAGTTCCAAGCAGCTTTACGGTAACTATTTTCTAGATTTTTTAACTTAAATTTATACTCTATATTTATATCTCTCATTTTTACATCATCATCGGTGGGGCAATACGGCCTCCAAGTTCCGGTTTGATCGACGTAATTTGTCAAAGAGCCTGTTTCTTTATAGTAAAATCTCGCCATTATTTTCGAGTCATTTTCTCGCTCGTCTGGGGGTAATTCGGCTCTCCAGTCCTCGGGGATGTTAGGATTCAGACTAAATTTATCTGATGGTCTCGATACCTTTTCAAACTTATTCGCATAGTGAAAATAAGCTGTGCTGGAGATCATTACGTATGAAATCCCAAGAGATAAAAGAAGAAATGAATATCTACGTCTTGGTTTTAGGAATATACGTTTAGTGCCTTCAAAGATAAGAATGATGCAAAAAACATATCCAATCGTGTTCTTGAAGAGTTTAAGGATTTCTTGGGAATCTATTAGTGAATCCATTGATTAAGTACCATTTTAATTTTTTAGTTTTTAATACAAGCGTCGCGTTCTAATACCCAACAGCGCGGATTATAACTAAACCCGATATGTTCATAGTAGGTATTCGCTGCAGGCGCGGCAATTAAGATCAACTTTCAGATTGGCCCCAGTTGATTTTGAGTGATCACTTGGAGTTGTTTGCCAAGTGTATTGATTGGTCATCATCCCCGTCAAATTCTGGTAATCTAAAGCCCTGTTTACGTTGCTTATGGCTCATGCCAGATACCTCAAGGATTGTATGTTTCGGCTTTATCATTCCAATGATCTCGATGTTCTAAAGGGCATTATGCTTGCGCTGATGCGCGAGCAGCCGCCTAGTCCTTTGGCGCGCGAGGCGATTCTGGTGCAGAGTCAGGGTATGGCGCATTGGTTGAAGTTGCAGTTGGCCGATGGTTTGGGCATTGCGGCGCAGGTCGATTTCCCGCTGCCGTCGTCTTACGTCTGGACAGTGTTTAACCAGTTAAAGCCCGAGCTGCCCGAACGTTCGCATTTTGATAAGCAGGCAATGGCCTGGAAGTTGATGCGTTTGCTGCCAGTATTGGTAAGCGATCCTGAGCATGGCGACTTGTTTGCGCCGGTTAAGCATTATCTAGAGCACGATGAACAAGGCATTAAGTGCTATCAGTTAGCGCATAAAATTGCCGACGTATTCGATCAATATTTGGTTTATCGACCTGATTGGCTGTTGGCGTGGGAGCGCGGCGACGATAAGGTTGATGATACCGATGTCAGTTCGCAGCCGTGGCAGCCGCATTTATGGCGCGCTTTGGTTGCCGATTCGAAAGTCTTGGGCAATAGCCTAGATCACCGTGCCCGCTTGTTAGAGCAGCTCAGCGATTTGGTGGGGCAGCATCCCGAGCGCTTGGCGTCTATGCCGAAGCGTTTGTTTGTGTTTGGTCTTGCCGCCTTACCGGGGTCGTATTGGCAGGTATTAAATGCAATTTCGGATCATATCGATGTGCATTTCTTTCTGCTTAATCCTTGCCGTAATTTCTGGGGCGATATTGTTGATGATCGCCGCCAAGCCCGAATTTTGCGCCAACAACCCAAGGCTGCTGAGTATTTAGAGCGGGGCAATCCGCTATTAGCCTCGTGGGGCCGTTTGGGTCGAGATTTTTTAACCTTAGTTCACGATGGCGCGGAGGATGGCCGCGTTACCGATGTGGAAGCTTGGGTTGATCCCGCCGCTACCGGGCTAACAATGCTCAAGCAAGTACAGGCGGATATTTTAGAATTATTTGATCGCCAAGCCTTGGCCTATGGCGAAGAGGCGTTAACGCACAGTCAGTTTAAGCAAGTGGTGGCGGCTAACGATACCAGTGTGCAATTTGTTGCTGGGCACAGTGCCTTGCGCGAAGTGCAGCGTTTACACGATCAATTGTTGGCTTGGTTAAGTGCTGATGCCACTCTGCATCCGCGCGATATTGTGGTGATGGTACCGGATATTGATTTATACGCGCCCTACATTGATGCGGTATTCGCCAGCGCACCGGAAGGCCAGCGTATTCCGTGGGCCATTGCCGACCAATCCATGGTGAGCGAAAACCCCTTACTCGATAGCGTAATCAGTTTAATGGGCTTGGCCGATAGCCGTTTATTGCTTACCGACGTGCAAGACTGGCTGGATGTTGCCGCCATTCGTCGTCGTTTTGATATTGACGAAAGCGAGTTAGATACACTGCGCGATTGGTTCGAACGCGCGCAAATTCGTTGGGGCTTGGATGGCAATCATCGTCAGCAATTGGGCTTACCGAATTTTGAACAAAACAGTTGGCGCAAAGGTTTGCGCCAATTATTGCTGGGTTTAATGTTGCCGGATATTAACAGCACGAGCGGCGAAGCAACTCACTGGCAGGGTGATTGGCCGGTCAGTGCGGTGGAAGGTAATGCCGCCGAATTGCTGGGTAAATTGCTGAGCTTTGTTGATGCTTTGGAAAACTGGCAGCACTTTTTTAGCCAGTCGCATAACGTGGATGAATGGCTAAGCGCCTTGCCGCGTTTATTAAATGATTTATATCTGCCGGATTTAGACGACACCATGACATTGCAGCGTGTGCGCGATGCCATAGAGCGCTGGCGTCAGGAATTAGCAGATGCCGCTTACGATGGCGACTTGCCAGCGGCGGTGATTAAAACCTGGTTTAACGAGCAATTAGGGCAACAGGGTGGTTGGCAACGATTTTTAACCGGGCCAGTTAACTTTTGTACCCTGATGCCGATGCGCTCTATTCCATTCAAAATTGTCTGCATGTTGGGCATGAACGACCAAGATTATCCGCGCCAAGTCACGCCAATTGGGTTTGATTTAATGGTGTCGGGAAAATCACGTCGTGGTGATCGCTCCCGTCGCGACGACGACCGCTATTTATTTTTAGAAGCGCTGTGCTCGGCGCAAGAAAAACTCTATATCAGTTATCGTGGTCGCGACAGCCGCGAAAATAGCGAATTGCAACCGTCGGTATTGGTGAGCGAATTAATCGATTATATTTGCGATGGTTTTTGCCTTGCCGATTGCACAGATTTACCGGCGCGCAAAAGCCGCGAGCAGATGCACAATTGGCTCATCGAAGAGCTACCCTTGCAGCCGTTCAGCTCAGCGGTATATCAGCCTACGCATCCTCGCAGTGTGATGAGCCATCATCCTTTGTGGGCGGCGGTGGCGAATGTGGGCGCACAAACAGTGGATGCCAATCGCGCAGCGCAGGCATTTTTAACAGCGCCGTTGAATATTCCTGTTGATCTCGATACGCGCACGGTGGCGTGGAAAGATATTAAAGAGGCGTTGCTTAAGCCATCTGCATTCTTTTTACGTCGCCGCTTAAAAGCCGATTTAAATTTATATTGGCAAGAACACACCAACGAAGAACCGTTTAATCTCGATGGTTTAGAGCGTTATAAATTACGCAATCAACTAGTGGATCAAGCGCTTGCTGGCCACGATGCCAATGTGTTCGAATTTACCGAGCAACAACAAGCCTTGGGTCATTTACCGGTTAATAATATTGGCCAAGTGCACGGTGAAGGTTTGGTCGATGATGTCGCGGAATTAATTGAAGCTTTGCAAAGTCATTTAGCGGCACCGGCAGAGTCGCGTTCGTTGAGTATCGAGTGTGAGGCACTCATTCCTAATGTGGGTTTAAGCACCACAACAATTGAGGGTGAATTACAGCAAGTATTCGCTGGGCGTTTATTGCATTACCGCGTGGGCGATATTCGCGGTAGCCACTTATTATCTCTGTGGTTAGATCTAGTGTTTATTGTCGCCTGTGATGACGGTTCTGATGCCGGAAGTACAATTACCGGTGCCGATATTTTTGGCTACAGCAAAAAACTGTTGGAACACCACGTGCGCGCGCCTTCCCATGCCGACGCCGTGGCCTATGTGCAGCAATGTTTAGCTCTATATTGGCAGCACTGGTGTGAGCCGAGCGATCAACTGCCCGACATACTCTGGACGCTGCTAAAAAATGATGAAGAAAAACACGATAAAATTATTGTCGAGCAATTGAACCGTGATATCGGCGAGTTTGCTCAAATCGAAAGTCAGCGTTGCCTGCCGGACTTGCCTCGACAATTACTCGATGACGAATTACGCGCAAGCTGGCTGGATAAGTGGCAGTGGTTGATGAGTCCGATTCAAGCCCACGATACCAGTGCGGATAGTGATTCCGGTTTTGATAAAAATGGAGGCGACTTATGAAGCGCCTCAATATTGATCAATTCCCACTACAAGGCCAATCGTTAATCGAGGCCAGTGCGGGCACGGGTAAAACCTACACCATTACCCAATTGTATAAACGTCTACTGTTGGCGCATCGTTCGGATTTGCCACGCTTAGGCACAGATCAAATATTGGTGGTGACCTTTACTCGTGCCGCAACCGAAGAGTTACGCGGACGTATTCGTGAGGGCATTCGCGAAACCTTCGAGCACGTCTTGTCGCGCCAGCAAGCACCGTTAAACGTCGGTGAAGAAGCGACTTACGAATTAGATCGTTGGTTAGCGGAAGTTGCGCACGCCGATTCTGCGACGCTAACCTCGCGCGAATTAACTAAGTGGTTACAGCTGAATTTATCGCAAATGGACGAAGCTGCGATCTATACCATTCACGGCTTTTGTCAGCGCATGCTGAAGCAGTTCGCCTTCGATAGCGCTGTGGTGTTCGATGCCGAGTTAGTGCTGGACGCTGGCGATTATTTAAAACAAGCCTGCGAAGATGTCTGGCGCAGTAGCAGTTATCCCTTAGGGTTAAATCAAAGTCGCTTTGTCTGCTCGCAGTTTAGCGGCCCTGATAAATTATTCAGCTTGATTCGCAATTGGTTGTCGCGCCCTGATTTTGTTTTCTCACCGAATATTGTTAAAGCCGATACGTCATTTGTGTTGGAGCAAGAGTGGGCCAAGGCCGAAGCCCTATATCAGCGCGTTGCCGAGTTATGGCATAGCCTTGGTGCAACCAACGTTGCTGATGTTATTGCGCAATCGGGCGTGGATAAGCGTTCGTACAGTAAAAAGAATTTGCCGAATTGGTTAGAGCAAGCCAACGATTATTTAACCTCAGGTTTTAGTTTGCCTGCGACGGCGAATCTGTATCGCTTTGGCCAAGAAGAACTATTGGAAAAAACCAAAAAAGGCGAAGCGCCAACCCATGCGTTATTTGCTGCAGTGGATGCCTTTTTACCGGTGGCGAATCAATTAAGCCTAGCGTTGCAGCAAAGCTGGTATTTTGCGGTAAAAGCCCGTTATTTAGAATTATTAGAACGCTCAGGGGCATTAACGCCCGACGACTTATTACGCTTATTAGATCAAGCCCTTGCCGGCCCCCAAGGTGAGTTATTGGCCGCGCATATTCGCGCTCAGTATCCGGTGGCAATGATCGACGAGTTTCAAGATACCGATCCACTGCAATATCGTATTTTTAGTCGTATTTATCCGTATCAATCCGCTGACGCCAAGCCGGGTTATGGCTTGTATATGATTGGCGACCCTAAGCAGGCGATTTACGGTTTTCGTGGCGCGGATATTTTTACCTATATTCAAGCGCGCCGCAGCTTACCGGATGAGCGCCGTTTTACCTTAGATACCAACTATCGCAGTCACAGTGGTTTAGTTGCAGCGGTTAACCAATTATGGCAAGCGCATGCTAAGCCGTTTATTTTCGACGACGATATTAAGTTTATGCCTGTAGATGCCAGCGGTCGGCGTGATGACGGCGGTTTACAACTAAGTCCAAAAAATGCGGCAAGCACATTAAGTACAGCACAAGCTCTGCCCTTATTGCATTTATGGCAAGGCGGTGCGGGCGAATCACGGGCGGCTGAGCGTGCTCGTGTCGCCGCTGAATGCGCCAGCCAAATTCAGGCTTTATTGCAGGGCGGCGGTTCGTTCGGTGAGTCGCCCGATAACAAGCCAGTGCAAGCCAGTGATATTGCTGTGCTGGTGTATTCGCGCAAGCAAGCGGGGCGTATTCGCCATGAATTAAGTCGCTTAGGGATTGGTAGTGTCTTTTTAACCCGCGATAGCGTTTACGATTCGCAGGAGGCTCGTGATGTTTTCTCTTGGTTACAAGCCATTGCGCAGCCAAGCGATGAGCGCGCCGTGCGTTCGGCACTAAGTACTCAAACCTATGGTTTGAGTGCAGATAGACTCGATCATTTATTAAATGATGAACGTGCTTGGGAACAGCAATTAAGCGTGATGTTTAAATATCACGAGTTATGGCAAAAGCGCGGTGTGATGGCAGCCATGATGCAGTGGCTGGAAGATGATCAGCGTGCGGTGCGCTTCCGCAGCCAAGACGATGGTGAGCGCTGCTTAACCAATTTATTGCACTTAGGTGAATTGCTACAGCAGGGCAGTCGCCGTTTGCGCGGCCATCAGGCATTAATTCGCTGGTTTGGTGATCAGGTATTTGCCACAGAGCGCAGCGGTGAAGAAGCGCAATTGCGGTTAGAAAGTGATGCAAACCTAGTGAATATTGTCACCATTCATAAATCTAAAGGTTTGGAATATCCCTTAGTGTTTTTGCCCTATCTTTGGGAAGACAGTTTTATACCCTTCTCGCAAAGCGAAGCGCATTACGTTGACGATAAACAAGGCTTAGTGATTAATCTTGCGCCCGATCAAAAAGCCAAAGATGCACAAATTCGCGATAACACCGCCGAGAATTTACGTTTGCTGTACGTTGCGTTAACCCGTGCGCGTCATGCCTGTTTTATTTGGGTCAGTACTGCGGATTCGAAAAAGAAAGATGTTCCGCAACTGGCTTTCTCCGCACTCGGTTATTTGTTGCAATGTGATGTTAGTGGTGACATTGCTGACTTTAATAGCGAGGTTATTTATCAAGGGCCAATGCCTGTGTGGCTGGGCAGTGACGATTTTAATATCAGCGATACGAATGCCACGATAACTGCGAATCATTTTAACGGTTACTCTCGTGACTTATGGCGAGTGAGCAGTTACAGCCAGTTAACGGCGGCGAGTCATGCCCATGCTGCGCCCACGGGGGAGTATGCGTTGATATTGGAGCAGACGGATCAGCCGACTTTCGACGTCGAAGCTGAGAGTCTTCAGCTAGCAAGTCTGTACTCAATTGATGACTCAACGATAGATATACAACAAGCGAATATTCCAGCGGCGTTGTCCTTCCCTAAAGGGGCCACACCGGGTACCTGTTTGCATGCCATATTGGAAGTTTGGGATTTTGTCGATGCGGCTAAGTTACACCAACTCTGCCTACAGCAATTGCAGCATTTTGGTTTAGATATCGAACTTGAACCAGCGCTAGCGCAGTGGCTGCAACAAGTGGTGACATGTCCTCTGGTTTCAGAATTTGAATCCGAATTTTCCTTAGCTCAGCTGAAGCGTGATGAGCGTCTAGATGAAATGGAATTCCATTTACCGATTGCACAACTCAGTTCGGCAGAGGTGAATCGCTTGCTTGAAGAACGCGCCCTACAATTTGATAGTTTACAAGGCTATTTAAAAGGCTTCATTGATTTGATTTTTTGTCGAAATGGACGTTATTACGTAGCTGACTATAAATCGAATCATTTGGGTAATTCGGCTGAAAATTATCAGCCAGAGTCACTTTGGGAATCGATGAAAGATCACAACTACGACCTTCAGGCATGGATCTATACAGTGGCGTTGGATCAACTGTTGCGGGTGCGCTTACCGAATTATTCGCCAGAGCAGCATTTAGGTGGCACCTATTATTTGTATTTACGTGGCATGATTACTGAGTTCACGGGTGAGGTATTCGATGACATTGTGATGCCAGATGTCGATGCGAAAAAACAAAAAACGGTGAACAAATCGGTTAATGCCATGCAGGGCGATTTATTTGCCGCAGAGCCGAGCGTGCCAAGGTCTTCAGCATCTGATGGCGCAGAGCAAGCGAAGGCTAATCACGCTGGTGTGTTTTATTTGCCGCCGGATTTAACCGCACTGGCTCAATGGCGCAAGGTATTATTGGGAGTTGATGCATAATGCAAACACAAAAACTCCTGCTAAATACGACTCTGCTGAATACCGAGTTTTCGACTTTAATCGACGCTATGTTAAGTCGGGGTCGCTTGCGCAGTATTGATGTGCAACTTGCCAAGCAGATTGTCGACTACGAATTTCAACGAAGAGAAGAGCGTGCTCAGCCGTTAACACAAACCGACGCGACGACATTATTTTTGGCTGCCGCTGGTGTGAGTTTGGTATTAGGTAGAGGGCAAGTGTGCTTACCTTTGGCGCGAAGTCCGTTGCCCGAATGGCAAAACCTTTGGCCAAAGCCAGTTGATCTCAACGTATTGCTGGCCGATTGCCACGTTATTGCCCATATTGCCGATCAGAATATAGATGAAAAGGATTACACCGGCGCAGAAGAACAGCGGCCCTTAACCTTGTTTCAAGGCAACTTATATTTGTCGCGTTATTATCGCTACGAACGTGGAGTGTTTAATCATATTCAACAGCGCTTAAATAATGCACTTTTAGTTAACGATGACGAATTAGCGACGGCAATTCGAACATTATTTCCATCATCCGATGGTGGCGATACGCCAGTAGTTGATTGGCAGGCCGTGGCAGCAACCAGTGCCTGCTTGCAGCGCTTTACTGTGATTACCGGTGGCCCAGGTACAGGTAAGACGACAACTGTAACGCGGCTGTTAAGCGCTTTGTTAAGCCAGAATCCGAATTTAAGTATTGCTTTGGCTGCGCCCACAGGAAAAGCAGCGGCACGTATGACAGAATCGATTCGCTATGCTCGTGATCGTGTTGCCAATGGCGAGCGAATTCCCGACGAGAGTTTTACCCTGCATCGTTTATTAGGTTGGTCGCCGCGCGGATTTAAATATCATCAAGGTCGGTCGTTACCCTACGATTGCGTGGTGGTCGATGAAGCCTCTATGGTCGATTTACCCATGATGTCGCATTTATTTTCAGCATTAGCTGCCGATACGCGGCTTATATTATTGGGCGATCAAGACCAGTTAGCCTCGGTGGAGGCGGGCAGTGTGCTGGCGGATTTATGTGATGCGGGCGTCAGTCATGCACCGGATATTGAATTTTCGCAGCGTCTCAGTCGCATTACTGGATTTGATTTAACGGCGGTCGCTGATCGAGCATATGCGTCGATGCAGAATGCCGTAGCGCATTTACGAGTGTCCCATCGCTTTAATAAAGATAGCGGCATTGGCCGTTTAGCAGCGGCGGTGAATGCGGGTAATAGCGACGAGGCGGTGACTCTTTTTGGGCAATATGATGATTTAGCGATTGCTTGGCACAGTGCCGTTGAGGGCCAGTTACGCGTGCTACCGTGGCAGCAACGCGTGATTGCTGGATATCAAGATTATTGTCGCGCAGTAAGAGAGCAAGCATCTGCTGCTGAAATATTGCAGTGCTTTAACAATTTTCAAGTGCTGGTAGCGGTGCGCCAAGGGCAATTTGGCGTTGAAGAAACTAATCGCCAGATTGAACGTCTGTTTAAAGAGACGGGTATGTTACCGGCGAGTTCTTCCGGTAGTAATAGCGCGTGGTATCCGGGGCGGGCGGTGATGATTACCCGTAACGATTATGATCTGGGATTATTTAACGGCGATATTGGAATTTTAGTTCCTTATGAAGGAGAAGATCGCGTAGCCTTTATTGCCAGTGATGGCGCTATGCGTTATCTACTACCAAGTCGTTTACCACCGCATGAAACCGCCTTTGCCATGACAGTGCACAAAAGCCAAGGTTCGGAGTTTGAGCATGTGTATTTGATACTGCCGTTAGAGTGGCAAACGGTGATTAGCCGAGAGCTTATTTATACCGCCATTACGCGGGCCAAAGTCTCTTTTCAGTGTTTAACCAGTTTGCCGTGTTGGCAGTCGGGCGTTGCTACAAGGGTCGAGCGGGCCAGTGGTTTACGGCAGGCTTTGTGGTCTAATTAGAGAGAGCAATATCCTTATAGTTTCAGCGTTAATGTTTTCTTGATTTATTTCGGAGATTTTCAAATGAGTTCGTCTGCATCGCGTCGCATTGCCATCATAAGCGCCGTGACTTTAGTGACCTTCGTCGTGTTATACATAGCTATTTTCTGGGCGGTACCTAAGTTCGGTTTGCGTTACATCGAACAGGAGTACGCCAAGCTTGGCGATGGTTATCAGCTAACAATTGGTGACTGGGGGATATCGCCTTGGAATGGTCATATCTTACTAAAAGAGGTTGATGCTCAGTATCCGTCGAAAAGCACTGGCAAGCAGGTTGAGGTTGGCTTAGATAAGCTGGCCCTCAATGTACGTTTGGCTAGCCTGTTTAATAAAGAAATTCATATTCAGCAGGCCTCTCTGCACGGCTTACGTTTTAACGGTAAACAAACCAGTGATGAGTTAGTGCTTGCAGGTTTTCCAATTCCGTTGGCAAGCGATGATGCACCTGTTTCAGCTGAAGAAACTGCCAGCGACGATTCTAGCAGCCCGTGGATATTTTTGGTCGATTCAGTGGAGTTCACCGACAACACCATTCATTGGAAGCAAGAAGGCTTGAGTGTTGGGGTGTACTTGCAGAGCATCACCCTCAGTCAATTAAACAGCGCTAGTCATGCTGCGGTTCCTGTAACCATTGATTTAACGGTAAAGGAATTTAACCTGACAGAGCCACAGGCCATGGCGTTAGAAAAACCGCTTACGTTTACTTTAGACGGTAGTTTATATGATGTTTTTACCAACCCGCGATTAACGGCTAATAGTGTTCTAAATGATTTAGACATCACTGGTGATGCGCTTAAATCGTTAGTGCTTAGCAAGCTATCACTAGAGGGTGTGGACGCAAGTTATTCCGAAGCCGGTGTTGTTTTCGGTATCAAACAGCTTTCGCTGAATAATTTAGTCACTGCGTTGCCCGAGCAAGGTAGTGCTGAACTAGGCGATTTTATCGTAGACGATGTTCAAGTGGATTTGGCTAACGCGACGGCCGCGGTTGGCAATATTAAAGCGGATAACTTAAATACTACTGATTTCGGTGTTACTAAAGCAGCATTAAAGTCATTGGGTATGCATTCAATGACGGCGAAAAATATTACAACCGATCCGGGTGTAATGATTACCAATATAACCCTGACAGGTGCCAGTGCAGACTTACCCGAGCAAGGTAATGTGCAGCTAGAGGATTTCTCAATCGACAATGTCGATGTTGATCTTGCGACTGCCGTTGCCAGTATCGAAAAAATTTATGCGGGTAATTTCACTGCCGCTGATGTTGCCGGTGGTCTTGAAAGTGTGAGCTTAGCATCACTTGGTTGGGAAAATATCAATGTTACCGAATTAAGAACAACGCCTAATATTACCCTACAAAAATTTGGTATAACCGATTTGAGTGCTAAGCATTTAACCGACGGTAATATGACCTTAGCCAGTTTAACGGTTAACGGTGTTAGCGGTGGCACTGACTACCAAAATGTCGAGCAAGTGGATGTGAAGGAACTAAACGTGTATGGGGCTAATAGCGCTGTTCCATTATTAAGCTTACAGGAATACCACATCCCCGATATTGCCGTTAATCAGATCGGTTTAACTACGGGCTTACATACCTATGCAGGGCTCGTGGCAACGGTCACGCGTGCTGCCAATGGCAATATCATCGGTATTCCTGCCAGCGTACCGGCGACGGCTCCAGAAGCCAGCCAGCCAGCTGATACCGAATCGCTAACGGAAGAAGACGTTGCGCCATCTCAGGCATTTAGTGTGCGTATTGCTGGGGTAAAACAAGTTGGCGATGACGATAACGTAAGCCAAGTGCATTGGACAGATGAAAGCGTTAGTCCTGTTTTACGTTCTGATTTGCGAATTTATGAATTGGAAACGGGCGCTGTCGATACTGCTAATCTAGAAACTGCTATTCCAATGACGATAGTGACAGGGTTAGATACTTATAATCGTATTGTTCTTAAAGGTGCCTTGGGCCTGAAGAATGACCTACCTGAAGGTGAGTTAACTTTTACTATCGATCAATTAAACCTACCGGCATTTAATTCGTATGTGGTTCAGGCAATGGGCTATCGCGTGAAGAAAGGCATGTTGAAAGTAGATGCCAATATTACATTGCATGACGGTCAGTTAGGCGGTAACACAGATATTTTATTAAAAAATAGCAAATTAGAACCCGCCGACGAAGACACTATTAATCGTATTAGCAAACAAATTGCGATGCCGTTAGATACTGCCTTATCAGTATTGCGAGATGATAATAACAACATCAAGTTAGAAGTACCTTTGTCCGGTGATATCACAGATCCAGACGTTGGAATCAACGACGTGATCAATCAGATCAGCACTAAAGCGTTAAAAACGGCGACTCTGTATTATTTAAAACAATCTTTGCAGCCCTATGGCGCTTTTATTAGCTTAGCGTCATTTGCTGGTGATCAATTATTTGCCGTGCGCTTAAATGATCTTGAGTATGTAGCTTTGGCAACTGAGTTAACAGATAAGCAGAAAGAGTATTTAGATACAGTCGGTAAAATGATGAGTAAGAAGACTGACTTGGAACTGCAAGTCTGCCCAGTGGTGAGCAATGATGAAGCTAAGCAATGGGGTGAGGATTGGTTTAATTATGCGCAAAAGCGCTCAGCCGCAGTAAAAGCCTATTTGGCGAACATAAAAGACAAAGGTGATAACGTACTGTCATCACGTATTAGCTTATGTGAGCCGCAGAAGGGCGATAAACCAATGGTTATACTCGGAGTTTAAACCGGTTAGAGGTACCAAGGTAACGACATAAAAAAAGAGCGCCTATCATTTCCAATAGGCGCTCTTTTTATTGCCCGTAATTAAACGGGCATTGGGAGTCAATTAAGCTGCGTTCTCAGCACTTGCGATTGGCTTAACCACAAATAGTAGATCGCCTTGATTCACTTGCTGGCCATCACTGTTCATGATGCGCGTGACCTTAAACTTCTGATTAGCAGGATACAGTTCAGCTCCGGTACGATTGAATTGCTTCAAGCTTAACGGTGTGAACATCTTCATGGCTTCCATCAAACACAATGTTTGATCGACACCAATGATATCGCCTTCTTTTACGAACGCGGGTTCGCTAGGCGACGATGATCCGTAGAAAATACTGGTTGAAGGTGACAGTACTTTCAATTCATCAGAGCCTTCGATCTTCAACTGCGATGCATCAACTGCATCAGCGTTCATGTCCGCTGATTCCTCGATATCGAGAATCAAAGCATCCACATCAATACGGTCTAAGAACTGCGGTAAATAGGTTGTGTCGTACATACCGTTGCAGAAAACCTCATCATCAAGCACACGCTTTAACAATGGAATGTTAGTGCAAACACCGGTGATACGTACTTGTTCTAAATACGTGCGCAATTTCTTAATGGTATCGTTGCGATCCGTACCGTAACAAATAATCTGCGCCACCATGCTGTCGTAGAAAGGTGACACTTTTTTGCCCGGCGCAGCCATCGAAATTAATTCGATATGATCGCATGCTGGCATGACACATTCGCGAATAGTACCTGGTGTAGGAACGAACTCGACGTTATCGCCTTTACGCACCGCTTTTTCAGCATTAACGCGAACTTCAATCGCATAACCATTCGCTTTAGGTGACATATCTTCAATACTGCCGCCTTCGGCAATTTTGAATTGAGTCGTAACGATATCAATACCTGACACGAGCTCAGTTACAGGGTGCTCTACTTGAAGACGAGTATTCATCTCCATGAAGTAGATCGCCATTGAGTCAAGATCGAAAATAAATTCAACCGTACCCGCACCGACATATTTAACCGCATCGGCTAGTTTTTCAGCGAAGTCGTAAGCGCTTTGCTCAAGTTCACGCGGCAACATGGTTGAACCAGATTCTTCAAAAATCTTCTGGTTATTGCGCTGCACCGAACAATCACGTAGACCTAAAATACGAGTGTTACCGTGTTTGTCACGCAATACCTGAACTTCGATATGGCGTAATGAAGTGACGTATTTTTCTAAATAGACATCGCCGTTACCGAATGCTGCTTTTGCTTCGGTCGAAATTTGATGGAATAGGGAATGAATATTATCTGGAGACAACACCACTTGAATCCCTTTACCGCCACCACCGTGCACTGCTTTAAGCAGCACTGGGTAGCCAATATCGTCAGCAACGCTAGCGGCATTCGCCGAGCTAGTAAGAATACCGTGAGAGCCGGGAACAACAGGAACATTAACGCGCATGGCCGTGTTAATAGCGTTCGACTTGTTGCCCATGGTTTCCATTGACGATACTGGAGGTCCGACGAAATTAATGTCGTGGTTACCACATAGAGCAGCGAACTGGCTGCTCTCGGATAAGAAACCAATACCTGGGTGCAGAGCGTCGACGCCTTCGTGGTGAGCGATACGCAAAACTGACTTGGCATTTAAATAGCTTTCGTCTGGGGTATTACCACCAATACAAACGACGCGGTCTTGAGGTCCTAACATATCGACAGGAACGGATTCCATATCTGGGTCAGACTGAATTAAAACCACTTTAATATCGTTTTCTTGCGCCTTGCGAATTAATTTAACCGCAGTACAGCCGCGGGCATGAATCAATACTTTATTGATTTCGCCATACTTCTTCAGCTTGCTTGCATTACTACCAGTATCTGGAGCCATGCGCTCAGCGGTTACATAACCTTCAAGTACACGCGCCAGTACGTCGTCGACTGTATAGCGAGCCACTGGCATATCGGGGTCGATAGCGCGCAGGCGTTCATCCAATTCTGGTAAGAATGGGTGAGCGACGAGGCCGTCCATCGACTTCGAAGATACCGACAAGTAGTTCGATAATGTGCACGTGCTTGGCAAGTACGAAGGTACAACGATTTGCCCAGCAAAGGGCATGTTAGTACCAGAGAAGTAATAGGTTTGCGCTAGAGGGTGAGTAACAAAACTCGCCTGCGCACCACCGGTACAGTCTCCGAAACCAAAGATCACAATCGGTAAGTCGTTATCGCGTACAAAGCGAGTTAAGCGATCGTTCACCACTGCCATTGAGAATAGCGCAGCAGCGCCTTCTTTGGTTTGCATGCCGCCAGAAGAAACAAAGCATACCAGTGGCAAATGCTGACGCGCGCATTCAACCATTAACTTACAGAATTTCTCAGCACTGGCCATATCAAAGGCACCCGCTTGGAATTCTAAGTTCGAGATCAAAGCCCCAACGCGCTGCTCGCGACCACCCACTTTAATCGTGCCTAAACCCGTGATAACACCACATGGTTTAATGCCTTTCTTTAAAGCATCTTCAATAGAATTACGGAAACCGGGGAAGGCGACAGGGTCTGCCGACATTAGGTTTGCATTTAACTCTTCGAAATCGCTAAAGAAGCGCTCAATTAGGGCGCTAGCAGATGTCTTTTTCTGACGTTTGGCATCGTCCAGCACTTCTTGAATTAACAAGTCGTGGTAGGCCATGGTCAAGCGGTTCCAGAAGTCTTTACGACGACCAATCGATACAGGGTTTATACGGCCGTTATAATTCTTACCATCAAGCTCGGCGCTATGATATTCCGACAGCAACTTCTCGAAAATAAAAGTAATAACAACAAATAGAGTGTCGGATAAGCGTGGGAACGCCAGCTTCTTCCATTCTTCTACTGATTTTAGGAAATCACCACGCTGTGAGCTTTTAATAAAATAGCTCAACCAATGGTTAAACGATTCACGCTCAGCTGCAGTATAAGTATCACCTGCTGTTGCTTCAGATAATGATTTCTCAAGTAGTGCTTTTACAGCTTCGCGGCTTAAGCTGCGATTCTCGTTCGCTTCTTTGGCAACGCTGCCTAAGTTGTGAATAAAGTTGTCGTACAAGCGGCCAAATACCAACATGTTTTGACAGACTTGTGAAAATTCATAACGCAGTTCGTCATGCAAAATTGCATCGAGAATCGTAATATCTGGATGCGCCGGATTTTGAATGTTTTCTTGGCGGAACTGAATATATGGAGCTAAGGCTTCTTCCAATATACGACGGTTCGCTTCAACCTTCATACTAGCAACGCTGTTAGATAGGGCTTCTGTGCGGGTCGATAATTTTAGCGATGCGCGAATATCTTCAGGTAATAACTCGTCTTTTAAAATCGTATTTAACGCAGTAGCCAAAGACTGACGTAGTGCGCCTTTCGATTTTTCTTTAGTTAAACCTTCGGTCAATTCTTGACGGGTTTCGTGCGGCAACTGCTCACGAATATAGGTCGCCAAAGGATGCGGGTTGTGCTCTAAAAACTCAGCAACGGCAACGGCATCTAAAATATCGTTGGCGCGTAATAAAAAACGGCTTTGTTTGTAATCTTCGAGATAATTCATTAACCCTTGGAAGTTGACAGTTGCGTCAGATTTCCAACGATTAAATAAATATAAACCGAGGTTAAAGCATAAATCTTGCTTGGCTTTTAAATAGTTATTCTTCGGCTCGCCCAAGAATAGACGCGCAATCGTGCTGCGGCTGCCTTCACGATCTTCGTATTTAGCCCAGAAATTTTTCCACGATTTATGTAGGTCATCATCGTAAACAATCTTTTCTGGTGCTTGCAGCCAGTTTTGGAATTTGCGCTTAGTTTCGCGTTGCAAACGCTTTTGTAGCTGTCCTTCAGGAATTTCTTTTTCCGCTAGGCGACCATAATTCTCTAGTGTCGTTGAATGAATGCGACGACGTAGAGTTAGGTAACGGGTGTAGCGATAGGTCAAACCGAAGATGTTGATGTGTTCGGTCGGTGACTGCGCTAAAAAGAAATTAGACCCTTTTTGTAGGGTTAATAATTTTTCTGAAGGCGTTAAAAACCGTTCCACACTGCGTTGGTAATGCAGCATCAAATCTGGATTTGTGCGGGCGAAATCTTTTGCACTGTTTTCGATTGACTCAATACCAGTGGTAATCGCCTTCAGAAGATTTATACGTTTTTCGTCGGCATCTGTTGGCGCGTAATCAATAATGCCATCAATAATGCCTGATTCGCGTAATTGAAAACACGATACTCCGACGTACTTAGCACATTCCTGCCACGACAGGTTGTACTTACGTGCAATACTGGCCAAACCTTGAGGCTGAATCGTATTAAAAATACCATCACGTACCGATAATAAGATATTGGTGGTTGCTAAAGGAATAGCACCGCCTGAATATCCCGCCCCCCAAATAATACCTAGCGTAGGTACATCGTTATTGGCCATCTCAGTAATTAAATGGCTAATGGAGTGAGCTTGGTTATTGGCGTTGGCTTGTTCGCTGGCATCGGCACCTGGGGTGTCGATGAAAGTAACAATAGGCATCGAGCGGCTAGCAAACACGCGTGCTTGCTGCGCGGCCTTGTTGTGGTGTTGTGCACCCCATGTGCCATTGTTGAATTCACGGTTTTGGCAAATAAAACCAATCCGTCGTGCATGACCGCCAAAGTCGACTTCTGCTTCAGCACAGTAGAGCGGCCCATCTTCCAATTCGGAAATAATACGCAGCGCTATATGTTGAACAATGGCCTTTGCGCCAATACGCTGTGAACCTTCGCTCGGTGCTACAACTTGTTCTATATAGTTGTCGATGTTAAGCGACTTCAAACGATCAAGTTCTAGCTTGCAATCTTCAGGCGCGATAAGGCCCTTAACGCTGTGATCTACAGCGTTATCTTCATATTCTGGGAACAGTGAAAAGTCAGCCGACAGTTGCTCTGCCTTCTGAAATAACTCGTCGATGTGCTTTGTCGAGTCAGTGTTCGCACTTAAATCTAATTGTGTCATTCGTTGTGTATTCCACCTGTACCTGAGATCAATTGCGTCGCGAATCTGGTTGGGTGTCGCTTAACCATTCAGCTTGAATAAGTCGCTTAACGCGCGCCGCTTGATCTGTACTTTTTTATATCCGGTTTCTAATGAACCGGTGGATTAGTCAATGCTTGCTCAAATTGGGTAAGCCAATGGTTAAAAAATCATCGGTTTATGAGCAGCCCGAGTATGTCATTTTTATACGCTCTGGAAAACCAGTGTTGCATTGGTGCCACCAAAGCCAAAACTATTAGACATAACAGTCTTAAGTTCAGCAGAGCGGTTCTCGGTCACAATAGGCATGCCAACGGCTTCTTGATCTAGTTCACTGATATTGGCACTACCCGTAATGAACCCATGCTTTTGCATTAGTAAGCAGTAGATCGCCTCTTGAACACCCGCAGCGCCTAATGAGTGACCTGTCAGTGACTTAGTCGAACTGATTGGTGGCATATTACCAGCGAATGCTCGATTGACAGCTTTTAGCTCAGTGATATCGCCTGCGGGTGTGCTAGTGCCATGAGTGTTCAGATAGTCAATGGTAGGGTTTCCAGCCATTTCTAACGCATCATGCATGCAACGTTCTGCACCTTCACCCGACGGAGCCACCATGTCGGCACCATCCGAAGTTGCGCCATAACCTATAATTTCGGCGTAAATTGTCGCACCGCGAGCTTTAGCGTGTTCGTACTCTTCGAGCACTATGATGCCGCCACCGGCTGCAATAACGAAGCCGTCACGATGAGCATCGTAAGGGCGAGAAGCGGTTTCTGGGATTTCGTTGTACTTAGTGGACAAGGCGCCCATGGCATCAAACTGCATGGTTTGCGACCAATGTTCTTCTTCACCACCACCGGCAAAGACGATGTCCTGCTTACCCCATTGAATTTGTTCCATGGCATGACCAATACAATGAGCACTGGTCGCGCAGGCAGATGCAATGGAGTAGTTAATGCCTTTTATTCCAAATGCCGTAGCTAGGTTTGCTGATACTGTGCTCCCCATAGTACGAGTCACGCGATAAGGGCCAACACGGCGCATGCCTTTTTCGCGCATGATATCGACGGCTTCAACAATTTCGCTGCTGGATGCGCCACCAGATGCAGCAACTAAGCCCGTACGAGGATGACTAATAAGCTCAGGTGTCAGACCTGAATCCTCAATAGCCTCTAGCATGGAAATATAAGAATAAGCCGCAGAGTCGCCCATAAAACGGCGTAGTTTACGGTCGATGAGGTCGTCCATTTCGATTTGTGGAACGCCGGCTATGTGGGCGCGAAGTCCAAGTTCTTCGTACCCAGGAATGGTACGAATGCCAGAACGTTGGGCCTGCAAAGAGGCAAGAACTTCGGATTGATTGTTTCCGATACAGCTAACAATCCCTAAACCTGTAACTACAACTCGACGCATGATAAATACTCTGGAACCGTAAAAACGTTAACTCTAAATATTGGGATCACCGTGTATTAAAGGTATCCCATAACCACTCAAGGCAACCACTATAAAGCACTGGCGAAAAAGGCAAAAAGAAAAAGTTAATTGCCGTTATGTCTCTGTTGCTTCTACGCTGTTGCGTTGACGCCAGTTAAGGAACCAATACCGATAACTGACAACACAAACGGCAAGGATGCTGGCCACTCCTCCGAGGAGTCTTGTATCAGGATAACGACTATCGTGAAACAGCAAAGCACAGCTTGCGATGGTCATTAGCACCGCGGCAGTTAATCGTAATCTCTGCGTTTGTAGCCAAGTGTACTCTTTGACGATTTTGATGGCTAACCAAGCAAACAGTAGCCCGCTAGCCGAACCAATACAGATATCTAAAGGCCAATGTGCACCGACCGCGGCACGCGATAGGGCGGCGACGCTGGCAATGATCAGTACGATGACAGCCCATGCGCTGCGCTGAGTATTGAGCACTAATAGTCCAGCGGTGGCTAAGGCTGTAAATGAGTGCCCAGAAGGAAAGCTGTGATTTTTTAAAAATGGTCCGATAACGTGCAGCACTTCGCGATTGAGCACCGCTGGAGGTCGTGGAATATCCAGTGCAAATTTTAATCCCTGTACGAATACAGCACCGAGCACCAATAACACGAACGACTGGTTGAATAGGGTGGGTTTGAAGCTGCAGGCAATTGTTAATACAGCTACTGCAAACAGCGTATCTGCGACCAGTGTCATATTACCCCAGAATACGTCTGGAAGGCGCTGAGTGAGCGCCTGAATAGCGATAAAGGTATCGGTATTGCTATCGGTAAATATCAGTGCCAATGCCAACAACAAATAGGCAGTGATCGCTGCAAATATAAGTCGCTCATGGTTGATCATTGCCATCTTCCTTTAAAGTACTGGCGGGTTCATTACCAATGCCTCTAGCAGGCGCAGTGCGTTGAATAATGACAATGGGCCCAGACTGAAACAGTATTTGGTAGTGATCAATCGACGATAATCTGTCTTCGCGGGCAAAACCAATTTCGCCAATTTTTAGGCTGCGACGTTCAGTTACCTTGTCGAGATAGACGTTAAAACTTGGCATATCAATTGACTGAGTTACGACAGGTACACCCAGTTGTTTTACAAATTGTGCAGCTTCGTATACTGGACGCTGTTGGGTTTCGCTGAACGTTGGGACAAATACACACCAAATGAAAAGTGCTTGAACTATGCCCACCATGACCAAGCTGAACCAAGGACTAAAGCGACGCCAAAGTATCAAGGCCAAGCTAATTAGCGCCGCTACGGCTGCTAAAATGGCAAAGTTTTGATCAAAGTAATCACCAGCGCGCTCTGCGACGGCAATCTCAATAGGATTCGTAAGACCCGCTTTAATGGTTGGAATCAACAGTGGGAAGGCAATGAAAACCGCGAACAAAATCGCAGGAAATACCAAACTGAATAAGCGGCTTTGCAGCAAGCTACGATAACGGGCCATCAAGATGACGAGCGGCGTTGCACCATACAAGATGTAATGCGGCAGCTTAGTACTGGCTAAACTAAAAAGTACCAATACCACTAAAAACCAGATCCATAAAAAGCGATCAAGTAGATCAAAACGTGATCCTGCGATATGGCGTACAGTCGGTACTATACGCAGTAACAAGGCACCGAAGGGTGCTAGTAAAAACGGCAAAACTAGCGGATAGAAGAAAAAACCACCGTCGTGGCCTTCCATCGCATTATTGAACCTATTGACGTTGTGCTTTAAGAAAAAGCCATCAATAAAATCCTGTCCTTGCGCTTGGTATTCCAATACATACCAAGGGGCGGCGATAACGATAAATACTATCCAGCCGGGTACAAAAAAGATCGCCCGCCAAAACTCACGTTTTAATCCAGAGGTTAGGAAAAACAGTGCCGCCACCATCAAGGGAATGGCAACAGCCACGGGCCCTTTGGTTAATACGCCTAAGGCCATTAATGCATAGATTAGGTACAACTGCGTATTGTTCGGCGCTTGGCTAAAGCGATACATGGACAACAAGGTTGCCGCGAGTAGGGCGTTAAGCAAGGCATCCGCGGTAGCGACATGCGCAATGCCGTTGATACCTATCGCGGTTGCTGCAATTAAAACCGCGGCTTTAGCTGAATGAGTATCGACGTAGCGACGTACGAAGAAGAAAATGCACAGTGCCCACGATAAGCCGGCTAAGGCTGACGGTAGCCGGAAAGCCCAAACCTCAGTACCGAAGATTGAAATAGAGGCAGCTTGTAGCCAGTAAATAAGGATAGGTTTATCAAAACGCACTCTATCGTTGAGATAGGTGGTAATAAAGTCATTGCGCTCAAACATGCCGCGAGTAGCTTCGCTGAACGCACCTTCGTCATGATCGAACAGCAGATAGCCGTTCAAATTCAAAAAGAATACGGCTGCCACTGTGGCAAATAGCCACAGTGGCATAGGCAATTTACGCATGCTTGTCCGAATCCGTGGCCGCTTCTGGCGTTTCGCCTTCAGAGCTTTCTGGCATCTTCATTTCAGGCTCTGCCCAGCAATCAGTATCGACATCGCAAGCATCTGTACGGTGATAAATCACATACTGTTGGCGCTGTGATGACTCGAAATAAGTACGAGAAATCAGTTCAGACAAAACGCCAGTCGTTAAAAATTGTAATGAAGCAATCATACAAACCACTGCAATCATGAAGAGTGGGCGACTACCGATATCTTCACCAAGTGCAAATTTAACGAATGCCAGATAGACCAAAAGTAATCCGCTCACTGAGCCTAGAGCTAAGCCAATAGAGCCAAAGAAGTGACCAGGGCGTGCGCGGTAGCGCATAAAAAAGTAGACCGAGAGCAAATCTAAAATCACACGGAAGGTACGGGAAATCCCGTACTTAGATTCACCGGCCACGCGCGCATTGTGGTTAACCACGATTTCGCCGATACGGCTTGGTGGAACAACTGCTGCTACCCATGCTGGAATAAAGCGATGCATCTCACCATATAAGCGTACTTGCTTGATCACAGATGATTTGTAGATCTTGAGTGAACAGCCGTAGTCATTGATGCGGACCCCCGTGATTTTGCCAATCAGGCGGTTAGCGATGCGTGACGGAATCTTACGTAAAAACAAATCATCTTTGCGATTCTTGCGCCAGCCCGTTAACAAATCCAAATCGCGTTCGATCAAATGCGCAACCATGCGTGGAATGTCATTTGGATCATTCTGTAAATCGCCATCTAAGGTGGCGATTAGGTAACCGCGAGCTTCGTCAATACCCGCTTGCATTGCTGCGGTTTGACCAAAGTTACGACGCAGTTCGACGACGCGTACATGGTTGCCATAAGCTTTGCTTTCTTTGTGCAGTGCTTGTGGCGTGCCGTCAGTGCTTCCGTCGTCGACGACCAATAACTCCCAAGGGCCGTTATAAGCTGCCATGGCTTCATGAACACGGCTCACCATTGGTGATACGTTCTCGATCTCGTTATACATAGGAATAACAATCGAGAGCGAAGGCATGGTAGTTGTCGTCGTATTTGACTCGGTCAAGGTCTGTACCACTCTGTCGGTTTGGCGAAAAAAGTTGAAGCGCGATCATACCCAAAAGGGGCGAGTGACAAAATAGCCAAAGGGCAAATAAGCTGTCGCAATTATGGGATAAGACGTTGTGAAAATGGCGATAACGCCACAGCACTAGTCTGCGGCGTAAGGACGCTTAACCGCAAAGGTTGCGGCAGCGATCAGTCCAGTTAGCAATAAAGTGCTACCCAGTACAAATAAGTGAAGGTTAACGGCGGCAGCCAAGGCAACATCGTTCTCTACCCCCCAAGGCAGCAAGCCAACTAAAACACCGGCTTCGTATGTGCCAGCGCCTGCTATCCCATGAATTGGCAGAACACTGCTTAGTTCGCCAGCGGTAGCGCCCATCCAGCTTTGGAAAAATTCAATATTGGTGAATTGTTGCAGTAGCCAAGTGTAGACGGCCAGCTTTAGCGCCCAGTTGATAATGGTCCAGAAAAGCGCGCGGCTATAACTCCATGCTGAATCGGGTAGGGCGTGCATCAGTTCGCTCGCTTTCTGTGCCCACGAAGATTCGCGACCAAGTAGAAATTCTTTAATAGCAATTTGCAGTGGTAGCACCAGTAAGGGCAGTGCGACTAGCGCAGCGCCGACGGCAATCTTGATTTCCTGCGCCACTGGCCACAAGGAATGCAAAGACAACAGGGCCAACATCAGTAAGGCATAAAGATCTAACAGACGCAGCCACAATAGGGCCGGTGCGCTATGGCGGAAAGGAACGTTGAAGTACTGCTTCATGAGTAACGGGAATGCCGTTTCACCGCTGCGCATAGGCAAGAGGTTATTGAAAAAGTTATGCAGTACGGTTAAGCGAGTTAAGGCGACAAAATGCCCGCGACAGTTGCTATAAAAAAAATCGTAAAAACGCACTGCGCGTAATATGTAGCTAATGAAGATGAGCGTGAGTGCGACTAAAAGAGAATCTAAGGGGATGCTTTGCCAGCTAGCTAATACCGCCGTCCAGCCATAGCTGCGCTCTACCAGCCAAAGCAAGGCGATTAGCAGTAAACACCCAAGCCAAAACTTCCAGGACTTTAGCACTACACATTCTCCATATTGCCTTCTTGGCACTCATTCGGCCTTGTTAGCATTAACAACTGAATATCGCGCATAGGCGCAAAGGGCGGAATAGTCCTCTTGCCACGGTTAGGTGTCAAGTCGAGACGATTGGATTGGCGATGTATAAATTGGAGCAGCGGCTGCCTTTGCGGTAAAGTTGCGGCCTTCATGAATTAAGGGGCCGTGCGTGAAAGTACTTCTTGTTAAAACCTCATCGCTGGGGGATGTGTTTCATACGTTACCGGCGGTTGAAGACGCATTTCGTGCGATTCCTAATCTTGAGATAGATTGGGTTGTTGAAGAAGGCTTTGCCGATATTCCTACTTGGCACCCCGCAGTTAAACGCGTTATTCCAGTCGCTTGGCGGCGTTGGCGAAAAAACTTGCGCGATAGCCAAAATCGCGCAGAGATGAAGGCATTCTGGCAGACATTACGGTCGCAAGAATACGACTGCGTACTGGATGCTCAAGGGTTAATCAAAAGTGCTGTGTTTACACGCATGGCTAAAGGCCCGCGGTTTGGTTTGAGTCGCCATAGTTGTCGCGAACCGTTAGCGGCATTGGCTTACCAGCATCCGCAAAATGTTGAAAAAGGACAACATGCGATTCCTCGCGTCAGAAAATTGTTTGCTCAGAGTTTGGGCTATGAATTGCCAACAACCGACGTGAATTATGGTGTTGATGCTAGTCGTTGGGCTCGTCCTGATGTTGATGGCGATTATTGGGTGTTTCTGCATGGCACGACTTGGATAACCAAGCTTTGGCCCGAAGCCTACTGGCGCGAACTCGCACAAAAAGTCGCTGATTCTGGTCGTAAGGCGATACTGCCGTGGGGTAATGAAGAGGAGCACGAACGAGCTCGACGTATTGCGGCTAATATTCCGAACGCGATTGTACTGCCGAAGATGGGTTTAAACGCATTGAATGCCTATCTGGCTAATGCCCAAGCGGTAGTGGGTGTTGATACTGGGTTATCGCACGTTGTTGCCGCATTAGCGGTTCCTGCTGTTGCGATATACGGTGCGACCAATGCGACGTTGACGGGAGTGTTGGGGCCTGCCGTGACGGTAATGAGTAGCACGCGTTCGTGTGCGCCTTGTTTATCGAAAACCTGTTTAAAACCAGATTCGGAGGCTATTCAGCCTCCGTGCTATCGCGATATCTCACCCGAGCGAGTGTTTACGCATCTAACTGCTCTTCTTTCTCGGTAGTATTTTCAATATCAGAAGACACGCTTCGCGCTGTCGCTGCTGCCTGCCCATGATGAGCACGTCGGAATTCTCCCGGCGTGATTCCGGTCCAAGCTTTAAAGCGACGTTGAAAGGAACGTGCTTCGCTAAATCCGAGACGATCGGAAATATCAGAAATGGATAAGTCACTGTGCGTTAACCATTCCATCGACATCTCATGGCGCAGGCTATCGAGTAACTGCTGATACGAGGTTCCAACTTCCCCGAGACGACGCTGTAGTGTCCGTTCTGCCATACCCAATTGTTCCGCAACCCTATCTCGACGTGGTAATCCTGACTGCATCATGCTCAGTAGAATGGATCGCGCCTGCACGACAAGACTATTGCTGCTTTGAAGTTCGGAGGTCAAGGTTGCCGCATGGTGCTCCAGTGCCGAAAGCAATGCAGGATCAGGCTGACGTAGCTTGATGTCCAAGATTGATTCGCAAAACACTAAACCATTCATGTTGGCATTAAACGTAACTGGAGCCTGAAATATTTCTTCGTACTCGGCTCGCATTTTGTCATTCGGTGCCGCATGTTCGATTAACACCTCTAACGGTCTGCCTTCCGGCATTTCGGTTAGCCAGCGAGCAAAATGAACCCAAGATGCAACAACGTTGTCGATTAACTGGGGCCTAACGATGGGATCTGTGTAATGGCAAACCCAATGCATCAGCATATTGCCGTTACGACGTTCGATTTTCGTGATGCCCATATCGCCAATGAGGGTTTCGTAGCGTGGAACCATCATTAAAGCTTCACGAGCGGTTCGGCTATTCATTGCCATATAACCAACGAGGCTATAGGCGCCAGGTTGGATGTGCCTTGCAATGTGCAAGCCGAAAAGAGGGTCTCCACTTTTTTCGATAAGCCAACGCAGCAACGACTGTAAATCGGAGCCGGTTGTGCGACTGATCTGATTGTCCAATACGCCTGATGGAAGCCCACACGCTTCCAATGCGTCCTCTGGTTCAATCCCGTAATCACGAGCGGCATGCAAAAACTGGCGCATTACGGCCGTTGATGCACTGCCTAGCAAATTGTTGTTATTTTTCATAGCAGGCCTGAAACTACTGTCACTATTATTTTAGAACCAGACTGAAACAGACAAATTTCCAGTGAGGCCAGCTGCTATACTGACGGACTGTTAGGCAATGCGGCAAGATTAAGTCTGTAACAGAATGTACAGAGCCACCGATAGGAAGTATTAACTTGATGAAACAGTGCGAAAACACTAGTGATCTCTGGGATGTTCGGCGCTCGACAAATATTGCCGCGCGGCTCTCGACTTGTGCCCAAACGTGGGATTTGGTGATTGCTGGTGGTGGCATAACGGGCGCGGGAATTGCTCGGGAGGCTGCGCGCAGAGGTTTGCGTGTGTTACTCGTTGAACGCCAAGATTTTGCCTGGGGCACATCCAGTCGGTCATCAAAAATGGTTCATGGTGGGCTGCGTTACATTGCTCAGGGGGATATCAAAACAACGCTTCACTCTGTGCGTGAACGCGAGCGTCTAATGCGCGAAGCTCCAGGTCTGGTTGACCAAATGCCTTACATTATGCCGCATTACAAAGGGCGCTTCCCCGGACCAAAGATCTTTGGTCTGTTATTAATGGTTTACGATTTTTTAGCTGGTAAGCGTTACCGTAAATTCCACAATGCCACTGAATTAAGCAAGATGTTGCCGGGCTTAGCGACAGCGGGGCTGTTGGGTGGTACTGAATTCGCTGATGCGGTGACCGATGATTCACGCTTAGTTATGCGTGTATTGCATGAGGCGATACGTGATGGCGCAGAAGTTATTAATTACGCCGCTGTAGCCGGCGTTGAACGTATCGACGGTAAAGTCAGTGCGGTACATATTACCGATGAACTGACCGGTGAGCGGATTACGTTATCTACCAACGCCGTAGTCAACGCAACGGGTGCATGGGCTGATGTTCTGCGAGCCCAAGAGGGAGAGCAAGCGCAAATTCGGCCTGCTAGAGGTAGCCATATCGTACTGTCTGCAGAAAAATTACCGGTTCCGGTATCGTTAACCGTATTGCATCCTCAGGATCAGCGTCCTATTTTTGTTTACCCATGGGAAGGCCGCACAGTTGTGGGAACAACCGATTTAGATCACCCAGATACATCCAATACTGAGGCCAGTATGACCCAGCAAGAATTGGATTATTTGTTGGCTCTCTTAGCTCATCAGTATCCCGATGCTCATATCACCAGTAATGATGTAATTTCTTCTTGGGCCGGTGTTCGTCCTCTGGTTTCTTCGGGCGCCCTTAACCCATCGAAGGAAAAGCGCGATCATTCAATTTGGGATGATCAAGGTCTAGTCACTGTGAGTGGCGGTAAGTTAACGACTTTTCGGTTGATCGCGTTGGATGTACTCAATACGACTAAGGCTTATTTACCGGATATGCCCGATCAAGACGACGATGCCGCCGTTTTGGCTCCCGCAGATACCTCGCATCCACGCTTTAGCGTCTTAACACCGCAACAACAGCGACGTTTGGGTGGCCACTACGGTTCGGATTTAAATCAGTTGTTAGCCGAAGCCGAGGAGAATGAATTGTCAGAAGTCCCCGGTTCTTGTGCTTTGTGGGCAGAGTTGCGCTGGGCTGCTGCGCATGAATCTGTGGTTCATCTTGATGATTTACTATTGCGTCGCACGCGCATTGGGCTGCTGGTGGAAGACGGCGGAATGATATTTGAAGATCGTATTCGAGCTATCTGTCAGCCATTGTTGGCATGGTCAGATACTCAGTGGCAGCAAGAAGCATCGCGTTACCGCGAGATTTGGCATCAGCATTATTCGTTACCGGTAGATGAGACCAGCACGACGGTTCAGCCAGCACTGGTGCGCACCGCCTAATATCGGTTTGTGTTTTATGCCGGTATTGAAAGTGCGTCACGCGTGAGTACCAAAGCGCGTTTTAATAACGGGCTCATTTGGTCGGGCGTAATTCCGATTAACTTCCACGGAATCTTACTCCATTCGCCTTTCTCAATAAGCTGAAGTGTTTTTAATAAGGCTCCGTATTGGCCTTCGTGGCGCAATAGTCCTTCGCTCAAGTTATCGGGAAGGACTAATCGTGAGCAGATATCTTCAAGGCTGACGTCCATGAATGCGTCGAGAAGCGAAAATAAACCCAATGTGAAGGCGGTGTCAGGCTCTAGGGATGGATTGCTGCCTGCGAGTTCTTGCGCGGTAAAGGCGCGAGTCATGGCTTGCTCTTGTAGCGCTCGAGGTTTGCTGTCTAGGCGGCCGAGCGCCAACAAGCTGGTCCAGTTACGAATTCGATCTAGGCCAAGCATCATAATTGCCCGTTGGATGGATGCTACTTTTGTTGTGCATCCCATCGCACTGGAGTTCACCATCTGCAGTAGACGAAAACTCAACTGCGGATCGGTCTGTAAAATTTTACCAATTTCATTAATGTCGGCATCTTTGCGGTTTAGCGCTTGCAGCAGTTGCAGCACTGCCATTTGATTATCGGGTAAGCGATGGCCATACAAAATCATCGGTTTGCTATAAAAATAGCCCTGAAATAAGTCATAACCTATTGTTTTGCAGTATTCATACTGATTGTAGTTTTCGACTTTTTCCGCCAGCCACTGAAGTCCAGGTCTTTGATATTTATCTTTTAACTCGCCGAGCATCTCCATATTTTCTAACCCGAGCAAATCGACTTTAACGATATCAGCCAAAGGCAGCCAAAGGCTTTGCTCTGCACCGCCAATGTAATCATCTATAGCAATGCGATAGCCTTTGTCGCGGAGAATTTGCACCGCAGCCATGTTCGCAGCTGTCGGCTTAATGTGTTCTAACACTTCAGCGACCAAGTGATCGGGTTCTATGGCCAGTGGTGTGTGTAGCCACTGTTCAGTCAAATTGACAAAAGCGGGAAGGCCACCAGTCACAAGCTCTAAGCCAATTTCGTGCATAGCGCCGATAACGACTTCACTCGTTGCCTGATCGCCATTGGCGCTTTGCCACACTAAGTCATCGCTTGGGATGGGACGACAAAGCAGCTCATACGCTACCACCCGCAACTCTCTATCAAGAATTGGCTGGCGGGCGAGCAGTGGAAGGGGTTGCTGCTTCATGTAATAGCTCCGTTCATCGCAGATCGAGACCTGCATTCTTCAAATATTGATATTAGTGTAGACGGGTTTTTCATGCGTTTTCGTTTCGCTTGTCTACACTTCTGAAAGATAAGAACGTTGGAGTGAATTATGAGCGGTATGCTAAGTAGCGTTGACGCCCGCACGCAGCTGGTTGGGCAGAATCGCCTAGAGCTGTTGTTGTTTCACCTTGGTGGCAGCCAACACTTTGCGATTAACGTATTTAAAGTGCAGGAAGTCATGCGTTTACCGCCTTTGACTAAGATTCCTGATCGTCATCCCGTTGTACGAGGTGTAACTCACCTACGCGGACAAACCGTGCCTGTGGTCGACTTGCGTCAAGCAATTCAAATGGGCACCTTAAAAACCGCGGACAGCGAGGCCACTATTATTGTTACTGAGTACAACATGACGGTGCAGGCCTTTTTGGTGGGTGGTGTCGATCGTATTGTGAATATGAATTGGAATGAAATCTTGCCGCCGCCAGGTGGTGCAGGGCGTCAGCACTATTTAACGGCAATTACTCGTATTGATGATCGCATCGTTGAAATTATTGATGTAGAGAAAGTGCTGGCTGAAATTGCACCATACAACGTGCAATTATCACCAGAAATTTACGATAAAGAGCTGTTAGAGCGCATTCATGGCAAGGATATTTTGATTGTTGATGACTCTAAGGTCGCGATCGAACAAATGAGGCAGGTACTTGGACCAATGGGCCTTAATATTATCGAGGCACACAACGGTCTTGAGGCGTATCAACTGCTCATGCATTGGAAAGAACAAGGTCGCGATATCCAAAATAATTTGATGATGATCATTACCGATGCCGAAATGCCTGAAATGGACGGCTATATGCTTACGACTGAAATTCGTCGAGATCCCGAGTTGAAGAATAGCTGCGTTGTATTGCATACATCCTTATCAGGTAACTTTAATAAAGCGATGGTAGAGAAAGTGGGTTGTGATGGCTTTTTGTCGAAATTTGCGCCCGAAGCTATGGCCAATGAAGTTCAGCGTTTAATAAAAAAACGCCTTGGAATGATTTAAAAATCAAAAAAAATATGACGATTACTGCTGGTGGTCGTCGATTTTGACTTGCACACTAATGCCTTTGTATTTTTATGGCAGCGAAAGGCTTTGCCTCGGTAAAGGCTCAACGTAAACAGCGGCAATTAAGATGGTTAAAATAATTCGATATCATCGCTGGTATCGAAGTCATCCTTCACTTCTGCATTAAAGTTATGATGATAAATTTGTAGTGCTTCAGCAATGGAGTGCCCGGCCATAATGTGTTCAAACATAATGCGCTCTGCCTCCATGGTGTAATTACTTTTAATATGATTTTGCAGCGTTTTCCACGACGCCAAGTGGTAGCGTTCTTCTGGATTGGATATTAGGTGGCCTGTGCGCTCAAGGCTATCGCCAACATGTTCCATTCGTTGTGTTAAGCGATCATAGAACTGGAAAGCGACAATCGCACTCATCACTTCGCTTTGAATGACACGCGCAGAATCGGCGATTTCGCTGCCTACCCCTGCATCCAGCGCGGTAACTCGATCAATAATTAGCTGAGTGTGGTCGGCCATTCGGGTAAAGCTTGCCGTAAGGGAATTAATTGAATTGTTGCCTTCCACTAAGGACGTATCTATTTGCGCGACGGCGAGCGCCAGCATTGCCAGCGTTTCGTGGATTTGACTCCAGTCTAGTTGGTCGGGGGCTGCAGTATGCCCCTCTAGAGTGTGACGCAGCGTTTGGTTCATGGTGATTCACTCAAGCTATTCTTTAATTAGCATAGATGAGTTTGTGTCAGTGGGATGCTTGGGCGTGATGGGTGTCAGGTTAGCCCGCTGATTTTCTCTTTTGTAGGCGTAGGAGTAGGGCAGAGGTATCGCAGTGCCCTAACTGGTCGGCTTGTAGGTCGGCATAAAATCCACTGACTGCTCGTGTTGCGGGTAGTTCGATATTTAATTCAGATGCCTCTTGCAAGCAGATGGCCAAGTCTTTTTGCATTAAATCAACGGCAAAGCCGTGTTCATACTCACCCGCGATCATCGTTTTATGACGATTAACGAGTTGCCAGCTACTGGCCGCCCCCTGAGAAACCACGTCCATTACTTTCTGGGTATCTAAACCAGCTTGTTCAGCGAAGAAAAGACCTTCAGCTAGAGCCTCGATCAGTCCTGCCACACAAATTTGGTTAACCATTTTGGTTTTTTGTCCGCTCCCAACGGGGCCCATATGTACAATAGCCTTTGTATACGGTGCTGTTGCAGTTTGGACTTGTTTAAACACCTCCGCTGGGCAGCCCACCATAAGGCTGAGTTGGCCATTAATTGCGCCTTGCTGACCACCAGAAACGGGAGCGTCGACATAGAAACAACCATACTCAGAGGCTGCATTGGCCATTTCGATGGCTAATTGGGCGCTGGTTGTCGAGTGATCAATGATGACGGTACTGGCTGATAATTTGAATATTATACCGTTATCTCCGGTAAGCAATTCGCGCACATCTTCGTCCTTGCTGACACACAGAATAACCACGTTAGAGCTTTCGATATTGGCCGTTGGTGTGGATAGGGCGGTTCCCGAAAAATTCTCTAGCCAGTTGGAGGATTTACTCGGAGTACGATTAAACACACTGACATTAAACCCTGCATTAGCAAGGTGGCCTGCCATCGGAAATCCCATATTGCCTAAGCCAATAAAATGAATTTTGTCTGTGGTTTTTATCATTGAAAGCTCCTTGTAACTGACAGGGTTTGAATACAAAAAAGCCGCTCAATGAGCGGCTTTTTTGTTATGCCTTTCGGCATGATAGTGATCTACCCAGCTTATTTAGTCGGGTAATCACGCATGGTGTGACCAGTGTACAACTGACGCGGACGACCGATACGGTAATCGCTGCTGATCATCTCGTTCCAATGTGCGATCCAGCCTGGAGTACGGCCGGTTGCAAAGATAACGGTGAACATTTCAGTTGGGATACCGATGGCTTTCAGGATGATACCTGAATAGAAATCGACGTTTGGATACAAGCCACGCTTAACGAAGTATTCATCTTCGGTAGCGATTTTTTCCAGTTTCATAGCAATTTTCAGCAATGGATCATCTTCCATGCCGAGCTCTGCCAATACTTCATCGCACGTTTGCTTCATTACTTTGGCGCGTGGATCGAAGTTTTTATAAACGCGGTGACCGAAGCCCATTAGGCGGAATGGATCATCTTTGTCTTTTGCTTTGGCAACGAAGGCATCGATGTTGGATTCATCACCGATTTCATTCAACATTTTCAACACAGCTTCGTTGGCACCACCGTGAGCAGGCCCCCACAATGCCGCAATACCAGAAGCGATACATGCGAATGGGTTAGCACCCGTTGAGCCAGCCAAACGCACAGTAGACGTTGAAGCGTTTTGCTCGTGGTCAGCATGCAATAAGAAAATACGATCCATTGCTTTTGCTAGAACAGGGCTGATCTTGGTGTCTTCACATGGGGTGTTGAACATCATGTGTAAGAAGTTTTCTGAGTAGCTCAATTCGTTCTTTGGATACATGAACGGCTGGCCAATAGAATACTTGTATACCATTGCTGCCAATGTTGGCATTTTTGCGATCAAGCGATGCGCAGATACCATGCGGTGGTGTTCATCATGGATATCTAACGAGTCGTGATAGAACGCAGAAAGTGCTCCAACAACACCACACATAACTGCCATTGGGTGAGCATCACGACGGAAGCCATTGAAGAAGTGGCTCAATTGCTCGTGCACCATGGTGTGGTTTTTGATGGTGTCTACGAAGGTTTGCTTTTCTGCTGCAGTCGGTAGTTCACCGTGCAATAGTAAAAAACAAGTTTCTAGGTAATCAGACTTCTCAGCAAGCTGATCAATAGGGTAACCGCGGTGCAATAAAATACCTGCGTTACCGTCGATATAAGTGATCTTAGATTCAGTCGCGGCGGTCGATACAAAGCCAGGATCGTAGGTAAATAGACCTTTACCAGTCAGACTACGAACGTCAACAACATCTGGCCCTACAGTGCCTTCATACACTGGTAATTCCAATGCTTCTTCAATGCCATCAACCTTCAGTATTGCTTTTTTGTCAGCCATGGATAGGCCTCCTACTGTTCTAATTTAAACCTTAAGGAGTCTCTGCAAGCACTCCGGGAATCTCAGTTGTAACAAGCTAATTAGTTGCTATGGCTGAGCCTTCTCTGGAATCAAACGATTATTCTCAGACGACTATTCAGAGCACCTTAATTAAAGGCGTTACTTCAAAATAAGGGGGACAACTATAGGTTCTGAACTTTGTTTGTCAATTACCTGTCACGTTTCTCAGTATCCTACATTACAGTCAAGTATAGATGGTTCTGTTTGTAACCTTCCTTCGCCTAAGGTCTTAGTTTGTATAGATATAGCGTCAGTTTGGTTTGTAAAACATCGCCGCGGTGACTATAATTTGTCGCAGCCCAAAAGTTGTGCAAAACTTGTACAGCGATTTGAGCAATCTTCTTGAGCCTGTGCTTAGCTCTGAATTTTCAGAAGTCTGAGCCCATATGAGAGTGAATAAGAGCCGTGAATAGCAATAGACCTACAAATTTAGATCTGACTACTATTGACCTCCCACTTCCTGCTAAGGCGTCCATCATTCACCGTGTGTCTGGGTTTATCCTGTTTTTCGCTGTAGCTTTCATGCTATACGCACTAGCAGCTTCTCTAGAATCAGAACAGTCTTTTGCTGATCTGAAAGCGGGTTTTGATAACGGTTTGGTTAAGTTCATCACTTGGGGCATTTTATCTGCTCTTGGTTACCATTTGGTGGCAGGTGTTAAACACTTGTTGATGGATATGGGAATTGGTGAAACCAAAGAAGGCGGACGTACTGGTGCCATCATCACCTTGGTGTTGGGCACAATCGTGATCGTTTTGGCGGGAGTCTGGGTATGGTAGCAAGTGTCACAAACTTAGGTCGTAGTGGCCTATACGATTGGGTGGTTCAGCGTCTTACTGCCGTAATTCTCGCTCTATACACTCTGTTCCTGCTTGGCTTTGTGATCGCCTCTCCGGATCTGCAATACGCAGAATGGCAAGGATTGTTCGCTCAGACTTGGATGAAAGTCTTCAGTTTGGCAACTCTGATTTCCATTTGCGCGCACGCTTGGGTTGGTATGTGGACTATCTCTACTGACTACCTAAAAGCAGCCGCAGTTCGTTTTACTTTCCAACTAGTGACCGCGGCGTTTTTATTCGCATACCTAGTTTGGGGCATCGACATTCTCTGGAGTGTGTAAGTCATGACAAAAATCAGAACAATGTCTTTTGACGCTATCGTTATCGGTGGCGGCGGTGCGGGTATGCGTGCAGCACTTCAGTTGACTGAAGCTGGCATCAAAACCGCGTGTGTGACTAAAGTTTTCCCAACTCGCTCACACACTGTGTCGGCGCAGGGTGGTATTACTTGTGCTATCGCTTCCAATGATCCGAATGATGATTGGCGCTGGCACATGTACGACACGGTTAAAGGTTCCGATTACATCGGTGACCAAGACGCTATTGAATATATGTGTTCAGTAGGTCCACAAGCCGTGTTCGAACTAGAGCATATGGGCTTGCCGTTTTCTCGTACTGAAGAAGGTCGTATTTATCAGCGTCCTTTCGGCGGTCAATCTAAGGGTCCAAACGATCCTACTCAGGCAGCTCGTACTTGTGCTGCTGCTGACCGTACAGGTCACGCACTATTACACGCCCTGTATCAGGGTAACTTGAAAGGCGGTACTACATTCTTAAACGAATGGTATGCCGTTGATCTAGTGAAAAACTCTAAAGGTCAGGTTGCTGGTGTTATCGCGATTGACATCGAATCTGGTGAAACGAGCTACATCAAAGCTAAGGCAACTGTTTTAGCGACAGGTGGTGCTGGTCGTATTTATCAGTCTACGACAAACGCATTGATCAACACCGGTGACGGCGTTGGTATGGCGTTGCGTGCTGGTGTACCAATGCAAGATATGGAAATGTGGCAGTTCCACCCAACGGGTATTGCTGGCGCAGGTACATTGGTAACTGAAGGTTGTCGTGGTGAAGGTGGTTACCTGATCAACAAAGACGGCGAACGTTTCATGGAGCGTTATGCTCCAAACGCGAAAGACCTTGCTGGTCGTGACGTTGTTGCTCGCTCTATGGTTCTAGAAATTCTAGAAGGCCGTGGTTGTGGGGAAGACGGCGATCACGTGTTCCTGAAACTGGATCATCTTGGCGAAGAAACTCTTAATGCTAAGTTGCCTGGTATTCTTGAGCTATCTCGTACGTTTGCGCACGTAGATCCTGTGAAAGAACCAATCCCTGTTGTTCCTACCTGTCACTACATGATGGGCGGTGTGCCGACTAACATCGGTGGTCAAGCGCTGACTGTTGATGCTGAGGGCAATGACGTTGTGGTTGAGGGCTTATACGCTGCTGGCGAAATCGCTTGTGTATCGGTTCACGGTGCAAACCGTTTGGGTGGTAACTCATTGCTTGATTTGGTCGTGTTCGGTCGTGCCGTTGGTTTACGCGTTGAACAAAGCTTTAAAGATGGTTTTGAGACATCTGACGTATCTGACGAAGATATCGAACGCGCAATGGCTCGTTTGAATCGTCTGAATACTTCGACGACTGGCGAGAAAGTGGCGACAGTGCGTGCGGATCTTCAAAAGACTATGCAATTGTACTTCGGCGTATTCCGCGACGGTCCAAGCATGGAAAAAGGTTTGAAAATGCTGGATGAAATCGGTGAGCGCGTTAAGAAAACTGTGCTTGAAGATAAGAGCCAAGCGTTTAACACCGCCCGTATCGAAGCACTTGAGTTGGATAATCTGTTCGAAACAGCTTATGCAACTGCGGTAGCAGCGGTTGAGCGTAAAGAGTCTCGCGGAGCGCATGCTCGTAATGACTTTACTGAGCGCGATGACGAGAACTGGTTATGCCATTCTTTGTATATTCCTCAGACTAAGACCATCGGCAAGCGCGCGGTGAACTTTGCTCCCAAAACCATGGAAGCGTTCCAACCGAAAATCCGTACCTATTAATCGGGGAGTGTTGTTATGTTAGTTAGTATCTATCGCTACAACCCTGAAAAGGATGCAGCGCCGTTCATGCAAGACTATGAGATTGCTCTCCCTGCGGGAAAAGATCTTATGGTTCTGGATGTTCTGAACTTAGTAAAAGAGAAGGACGTATCGGTCTCATACCGCCGTTCTTGCCGTGAGGGCGTATGTGGCTCCGATGGCATGAACATTAATGGTAAGAACGGTTTGGCTTGTATTACGCCAATCTCTGAAGCAACAAAAGGCAAAATGGACAAGCTAGTGCTGCGTCCATTACCTGGTATGCCAGTTATTCGTGACTTGGTTATCGACATGTCTTTGTTCTACAAGCAGTACGAAAAGATCAAGCCTTACTTGGTGAACAATACACCAGCTCCGGCTATCGAACGTCTGCAAACTCCAGAAGAGCGTGAGAAGTTAGACGGTTTGTACGAGTGTATTCTGTGTGCATGCTGCTCAACCTCTTGCCCATCTTTCTGGTGGAACCCAGATAAGTTTGTTGGTCCTGCTGGCTTGTTGCAGGCATACCGTTTCTTAGCGGATAGCCGTGACACGATGACACAAGAACGATTGGCGGAATTGAGCGATCCATTCAGTGTTTTCCGTTGCCGTGGCATTATGAACTGTGTCAATGTGTGCCCTAAGGGTTTGAACCCAACTCGCGCCATTGGTCACATTCGTAATATGTTGCTTTCTCAGCAGCTGTAAAACGATATCACAGACCTTCTAGTGGTATTAGACGTAAGTTGGGCTGGACATACAGCCCACTTACGTTAACATTTTTTAAAAATAGAACTCACAAAGTCCTATTTTTGACTAAGCTAAATCTTTAGTTGAGGGAACGGGGCATCCCCGGTCATCTCAGAGGCCTCGCGATCTATCCGGTCGGCCCTCTATCTCGCCTTGCGCTAGAGTCGGTGCGTACACTCTGTGGGTGATTCCCTCGTTTATGTATTAAACAGGGTGGTCGTAAATGCACGAGCATACAATGGAGCAACTATGGAGTACTTCCCAGTTATCGGGAGGTAACGTTGCCTATATAGAAGAACTCTTCGAAACTTACCTTAGGGATCCTAATGAAGTGCCGGAAGAGTGGCGTAACTATTTTGATCAGTTACCCAGAGTTGATGAATCAACTTCAGTCGACACGCCCCATAAGCCCATTCGGGAACAATTTTTACTTCTTTCAAAAAATCAACACCGCTCTCGTCCAGCTTCACAAGGGTCGGTAAGTAGTGATTTCGAACGGAAGCAAGTTCAAGTTCTACAATTAATTAATGCGTATCGTGGCCGTGGTCACCAGCACGCTAAACTTGATCCATTAGGTTTAATGGTTCGTGAATCTGTACCCGATTTAGATTTGCAGTTTCATGGGTTGTCCCGCGCAGATTTAGACACGGTATATCAGACTGGCTCATTGTTTATTGGTCAGGCTGAAGCTCCTCTTAAAGACATCGTTGATGCATTAGAGCGCACCTACTGCAGTACCGTTGGCTCTGAATACATGCACATCGTTAACACTGTTGAGCAACGTTGGTTTCAACAACGTTTAGAAAGTGTACGTGCACACCCTAAATACGGTGAAGAAGTAAAACTACATTTACTTGAGCGCCTAACCGCAGCCGAAGGCTTAGAGAAATATTTAGGTTCACGTTACCCAGGTGTTAAGCGTTTTGGTTTGGAAGGCGGCGAAAGTTTAATTCCGTTAATGGATGAATTAATCCAACGTAGCGGAACTTACGGTGCTAAAGAAATTGTTATCGGTATGGCGCACCGTGGTCGTTTAAATACCTTGATTAACACCTTAGGTAAGAAAACGTCTGATTTATTCGATGAGTTTGATGGTAAGGCATCTTATCAATCTCATGGCGACGTTAAATACCATCAAGGCTTCTCTTCAAACGTAATGACGTCTGGCGGCGAAGTTCATTTGGCGTTGGCATTTAACCCATCGCATTTGGAAATCGTATCCCCAGTTGTTGAAGGTTCTGTTCGTGCGCGTCAAGATCGTCGTAAAGACAAAACTGGCGAAAAAGTTGTTCCCGTATTAATCCACGGTGATGCCGCTTTTGCTGGTCAGGGCGTTGTAATGGAAACCTTCCAGTTATCGCAAACACGCGCATACAAAACGGGTGGTACGATTCACATCGTAATCAACAACCAAGTTGGTTTTACCACTTCAAAACGTGAAGATGTTCGTTCCACGGAATATTGCACCGACGTAGCAAAAATCGTAGAAGCGCCAATTCTTCATGTTAATGGCGATGACCCTGAAGCAGTATTATTTGTGACTCAATTAGCGGTTGATTATCGCAACGAGTTCAAAAAAGACGTTGTGATTGATTTGGTTTGTTATCGCCGTCGTGGCCATAACGAAGCGGACGAGCCATCAGGCACTCAGCCATTAATGTACGCAAAAATTAAAGCGCAACCGACCACGCGTACTTTGTATGCCGAGCGATTAATTGCTGAAAGTACCCTGACAGAAGAGTACAGCAAGCAGTTGGAAGAAGAGTATCGAACTGCACTGGATAATGGTCAGCATGTGGTTAAGAGTTTGGTTAAAGAACCAAACAGCGAGTTGTTTGTTGATTGGACTCCTTATCTGGGCCATGAATGGACGACTAAAGCTGATACCACGTTCGACGTTAAGCGTTTGCAAGAATTAGCCCATCAGATGCAAGAAATCCCAGACGGATTTCAGGTGCAGCGCCAAGTTGAGAAAATTATGGAAGACCGTCGTCGTATGGCGGCGGGTGCCATGCCAATCAACTGGGGTTTTGCAGAAGTAATGGCTTATGCAACCTTGGTTGATCAAGGTCATGCCGTGCGTATTACTGGTCAGGATGTTGGTCGCGGTACGTTCTCGCATCGCCACGCAATTTTGCACAATCAGAAAGACGGCGTTGCTTATTCTCCAATCGCGAATTTGAGTGCGGACCAAGCCCCTTTTGAATTGTACGATTCGCTTTTATCTGAAGAAGCTGTGTTAGGTTTTGAATATGGCTATGCGACTACAACACCGGGAACATTGGTGATTTGGGAAGCTCAGTTTGGTGACTTTGCGAACGGCGCGCAGGTGGTATTCGACCAATTCATTTCCAGTGGTGAACACAAGTGGGGTCGCTTATGTGGCTTAACCATGTTGTTACCGCACGGTTATGAAGGTCAAGGCCCAGAACACTCTTCAGCTCGCTTAGAGCGCTATTTGCAATTATGTGCGGAACACAATGTTCAGATTTGTGTCCCTTCTACACCAGCTCAGGTTTATCACATGATTCGTCGTCAGGCGATTCGTCCGTTGCGTAAGCCGCTAGTGGTTATGTCTCCTAAGAGTTTGTTGCGTCATAAGTTAGCGACAAGCACATTGGAAGAATTAACCGATGGTCGTTTCCGCACTTGTCTGGATGAGATTGATCAGATCGAGCCGGAAAAAGTTGATCGGATTTTAATGTGCTCCGGCAAAGTATATTACGACTTACTAGAACGTCGTCGCGCAGAAGAAATCGACAATATTGCGATTGTACGTATTGAACAGATTTATCCGTTCCCTGCGAAACAATTGACTAAACTACTATCTAAATTTACAAATGCTTCAGAGATTTATTGGGTGCAAGAAGAACCAATGAATATGGGAGCTTGGTTTAGTAGTCAGCATCATATGCGTCGTGTGGCGGAAGATTTAAATCCAAAACTACATTTGAAATACGCTGGTCGCGATTTATCTGCGTCGCCGGCTGCAGGTTATATGGCGCTGCATTTGAAGCAGCAAGAACAATTAATTCGTGACGCCCTAAATTTAGCGGGCTAGGCAAATCAGGAATATTAAGGAAAAACTAATGAGCATCGAAATTAAGGCACCCACTTTTCCTGAGTCAGTTGCGGATGGCACAGTGGCAACTTGGCATAAAAAGCCGGGCGAAGCAGTTCAGCGCGACGAGCTATTGGTCGATATTGAAACTGATAAAGTGGTACTTGAAGTAGTCGCACCTGCCGACGGTATGTTGAAAAATGTACTGAAAGAAGAGGGTGATGTTGTATTAAGTGATGAAGTTCTAGCTATTTTTGTTGAGGGTGCTGTTGAAGCGTCTGCTCCACAAACCTCGGCACCTGCTGCGGCTGCTTCAGCAGCACCGTCCGGCGACGTAATCATGAGTCCTGCGGCACGTAAAATTGCAGAAGAAAACGGTGTTCAGGCTGCTTCCATTGCTGCAACCGGTAAAGACGGCCGTGTCACCAAAGAAGACGTGCTAAATCATCTTAAAACAGGTGATAGTAAACCGGCAGCGCCAGCACCTAGTGCTGCCCCTGCGCCGAAGAAAGAAACACCAGCAGCCCCTGCTTTTGTCTCCGATGGTGAGCGAATTGAAAAACGCGTACCAATGACTCGTTTGCGTGCAACGATTGCTCGTCGTTTAGTCGAAGCGCAACAAACAGCAGCTATGCTGACAACGTATAACGAAGTGAATATGGCGCCAGTCATGGAGCTGCGTAAAAAGTACAAAGACCAATTTGAGAAGAAGCACGGCGTTAAGCTTGGCTTTATGTCTTTCTTTGTGAAAGCGGCCACCGAGGCGTTGAAGCGCTTCCCTGCGGTCAATGCGTCTATTGACGGCAATGATATGGTATATCATGGCTATCAGGATATTGGCGTTGCGGTATCAACTGAACGTGGTTTAGTTGTGCCTATTTTGCGCGACACCGATGGCATGGGATTAGCTGAAGTTGAAAGTACGATTGCAGATTTCGGCTTACGTGCTCGCGATGGCAAGTTGGGTATTGATGAAATGCAAGGTGGTACATTCACCATTTCTAATGGTGGTACTTTCGGTTCATTAATGTCTACGCCAATCCTAAATCCGCCACAAACGGCGATTATGGGAATGCACAAGATCCAAGAACGCCCAATGGCCGTTAACGGTCAGGTAGTTATTCTACCTATGATGTATTTGGCGCTGTCATATGATCACCGCATGATCGATGGCAAGGAAGCAGTTCAATTTTTGGTTACCATTAAAGACCTTCTGGAAGACCCAGCTCGTTTATTGCTAGACATTTAAGCAACGGGTATTTCAACAGTTAGGTTAAGGAATTACACATGAGCAAGAAGTTTGATGTCGTAGTGATCGGTGGCGGGCCAGCTGGTTACGTTGCGGCTATCCGCTGTGCACAATTAGGTTTAAGCACAGCCTGTATCGATAAATGGTTGAATAAAGAAAATAAACCTGTGTTTGGCGGTACCTGCTTAAACGTGGGCTGTATTCCTTCAAAAGCATTACTCGATAGCTCGCATAAATACGAAGAAGCCAAAGAAAAATTTGGTCTTCACGGTATTGCTGTTGGTGAAGTGTCGATGGACATCGGCGTGATGCTTAAGCGTAAAGAGCAGATTGTAAAAAATCTGACCATGGGCGTTGCTACCTTATTTAAAGCTAATGGTGTTACTCCATTAGAAGGTAAAGGCAAATTGCTAGCCGGTAAAAAAGTTGAATTTACCGATCATGCAGGTAACACCGAAGTAATCGAAGCGAGTAACGTCATCATTGCGACGGGCTCAGTTCCTGTAAATATTCCACCGGCGCCTTTGTCGGGCAATATTGTTGTTGATTCGACGGGTGCGTTGGAATTTACCGAAGTGCCTAAGCGTTTAGGCGTTATTGGTGCTGGTGTTATTGGTTTGGAATTAGGCAGCGTATGGGGCCGTTTAGGTTCTGAAGTTGTTGTGCTAGAAGCACAAGATAACTTCCTACACTTAGTTGATCAAACCGTAGCCAAAGAAGCGCAAAAACTATTTACCAAACAAGGTATGGATATTCGTGTAAGTGCGCGTGTAACCGGTACTGAGTTGAAAGAAAATAGCGTTGTCGTTACTTTCCAAGATTCCGAAGGCGAGAAGTCAGAAGAATTCGATAAATTAATTGTTGCTGTCGGTCGTCGTCCATTTACCGAAGGTTTATTGGCCGGTGATTCAGGCGTTAATATGGATGAGCGTGGCTTTATCCACGTTGACGAAACCTGCTTAACCGACGCTCCAGGCGTGTGGGCTGTAGGTGACGTTGTTCGTGGTCCAATGTTGGCGCACAAAGCATCTGAAGAGGGTGTGATGGTTGCTGAGCGTATTGCTGGCCATAAAGCGCAATTGAACTACGACGTAATTCCTTCTGTTATCTATACTCACCCAGAAATTGCTTGGGTTGGTAAAACCGAAGACCAATTAAAAGCAGCCGGTGAAAAATACAATGTAGGCATGTTCCCATTTGCTGCAAATGGTCGTGCTATGGCCTCTGCAGATACCGATGGTTTCGTTAAAATCATTGCTGATGCAGAAACTGACCGTATTTTGGGTGCTAGCGTGATTGGGCCAAATGCTGGTGATCTATGCCAGCAAATGGTGATTGCGATGGAGTTCGGCTCCAGTGCAGAAGACATTGGTATGATGGTGTTCTCACATCCAACCGTGTCTGAAGCGGTTCATGAAGCAGCGCTCGCTGTGAATAACCAAGCGATCCATAAAGCGAATCGCCGCACGAAGAAATAATACTAAGGCCCGGTTTACCGGGCCTTTGTTTTATGGCTGTATATACACCAGCATTAATTGAACAACAGGATAAAAGCGATGAACCTTCACGAATATCAGGGTAAACAGCTTTTCGCTCAGTATGGCCTACCAGTTTCTACTGGTTATGCAGCCAAAACTGCCGAAGAAGCTGCTGCAGCCGCCGACAAAATTGGTGGTGACCGTTGGGTTGTTAAAGCTCAAGTACACGCCGGTGGCCGCGGTAAAGCGGGCGGTGTAAAGCTCGTTTCCTCAAAAGAGGAAATCGCAGAGTTTGCTAATAAGTGGTTAGGAAAAAACCTAGTAACTTATCAGACTGACGAAAAAGGCCAGCCGGTAAGTCGTATTCTGGTTGAATCGCTCACGGATATTGCACAAGAATTATACTTGGGCGCTGTCGTTGACCGTTCAAGTCGTCGCGTTGTTTTCATGGCGTCGACAGAAGGCGGTGTTGAAATTGAAAAAGTTGCACACGAAACGCCAGAAAAAATTCTAAAAGCAGAAATCGATCCACTGGTTGGTGCACAGCCTTATCAAGGTCGTGAATTAGCCTTCAAACTTGGTCTTGAAGGCAAACAAGTTAGCCAATTCGTTAAGATCTTTTTAGGCTTATCGAAGCTGTTCCACGAAAAAGATTTAGCATTGTTAGAAATTAACCCGCTGGTTGTTACCACAGCAGGCGATCTACATTGCCTAGATGCCAAATTGAATATCGACAGCAACGCTGTATATCGCCATAAAGATCTGCAAGAAATGCATGATCCTTCGCAAGAAGACGAGCGCGAAGCACACGCAGCGAAATTCGAATTAAACTACGTAGCACTCGATGGCAATATCGGCTGTATGGTTAACGGCGCAGGCCTAGCCATGGGTACCATGGACATTGTAAAGCTGCATGGTGGCAAGCCTGCTAACTTCCTCGACGTAGGCGGCGGTGCGACCAAAGAACGCGTTGTCGAAGCATTCAAAATCATTTTGTCAGACGAAAACGTAAAAGCCGTATTGATTAATATCTTCGGCGGTATCGTACGCTGCGACATGATCGCCGAAGGCGTAATCGGTGCAGTAAAAGAAGTCGGTGTTAAAGTCCCAGTTGTAGTACGACTGGAAGGTAACAACGCTGAGTTAGGCTCTAAAGTACTGGCCGACAGCGGACTAAATATCATTGCAGCAACCAGCTTAGCGGATGCAGCAGAACAAGCAGTTAAAGCTGCGGAGGGCAAATAATGAGTATTTTAATTAATAAAGATACCAAGGTTATTTGCCAAGGCTTCACTGGCTCGCAGGGTACATTCCACTCTGAACAAGCCATTGCCTACGGTACAAAAATGGTTGGCGGCGTTACCCCAGGTAAAGGCGGTCAAACGCATTTAGGTTTGCCAGTATTTAATACCGTAGCCGATGCCGTTGCTGCTACCGGCGCAGAAGCTTCAGTTATTTATGTTCCGGCTGCATTCTGTAAAGACTCAATCCTTGAAGCAGCCAACGGCGGCATCAAATTGATTGTGTGTATTACCGAAGGTATTCCTACTTTGGACATGCTGGATGCAAAAGTTAAATGCGACGAATTAGGCGTGCGCCTCATCGGACCAAACTGCCCAGGTGTTATCACTCCAGGCGAATGTAAAATCGGCATTATGCCGGGCCACATTCATCTGCCGGGTAAGGTCGGTATTGTTTCTCGCTCTGGTACATTAACGTACGAAGCGGTTAAACAAACCACAGATTACGGCTTTGGCCAATCAACCTGTGTTGGTATTGGTGGCGACCCAATTCCTGGTAGTAACTTCATCGATATTTTGAAGTTATTCCAAGAAGATCCAAAAACCGAAGCCATTGTTATGATCGGTGAGATTGGTGGTACTGCAGAAGAAGAAGCCGCAGCGTATATCAAAGCTAACGTGACTAAGCCTGTTGTCTCCTATATTGCTGGTGTAACAGCACCTCCGGGTAAGCGTATGGGCCATGCCGGTGCGATTATCTCTGGCGGTAAAGGTACAGCAGACGAGAAATTTGCCGCGCTGAACGATGCCGGTGTTGCAACGTGTAAAAGCCTTGCAGACATTGGTAAAACACTAAAAGAACTCACCGGCTGGTAAGTTAATTAGCGTTTTAAAAAGCCCGCTATCTGCAAAGATTGCGGGTTTTTTTGTGGGTGTTTATTACTGTAAATAATCTAATGGACTGGTTGTGCCCGCAAAATGCTGCCCCAATACGTGAGTGTAAATTTGCGTTGTGGCAACATCGCTGTGGCCTAACAACTCCTGAACTGTTCGAATATCTCTGCCGTTTCTCAATAACTCTGTCGCAAAACTGTGCCTAAATGTGTGGCATGTGATCCGTTTCGTCACAATACCACTAGTGGCAACGGCTTTGCTTAGCGCCTTGCGCGCAACGGAAGCGTCCAAATGATGTCGGCATAGAATCCCAGAAAGAGGGTGGCGACATAGCGTGGCTGAAGGAAATAAAAACATCCATGCAGGCTGTCGATAAGCATGAGAATACTTTCTCCCCAACGCCCCTGGCATAGAAGGGCCAACGCCGTCTGTATTATCTTTTTGCTGAATCTTAATCGCACTTTGTACAAATTCATCACAAAGAGGTTTAAGGCTTACTGGAAGAATCGTTGTACGATCCTTATTTCCTTTCCCGTCGTGAATGGAGAGTGAGCCATGTTCAAAATCTAAATCTTTTAGTCGCAACCTCATACACTCAGAAATACGCAGCCCTGATCCAAACAGAAGTGAAAATATCAACCGATCACGAGGGTTCATGCAATTAAGAATTTTACCAACATCATTTGACGAAATGACCGTAGGTAAACGCTGGGGCTTGGTAGCATACGTAAAACCCAGATCCCCAAGCGGCTGATTAAGATACTTGTTGTACAGAAAAGCCAGTGAATTTAACGCAACCTTCTGAGTGTTGATCGAGACATCACGTTTATTAGAAAGGAAGCTTAAGAACATAACCACATGTTCGGCACCTAACTCCGTTGGGTGTCGTAACCTATGAAAGCGGATATAAAAACGAATCCAATAGATGTAGGTGTTTTCAGTACGAATACTGTACCCATTTAAGCGCATAAACTGACGTATATCAGTGAGGAATTTGCTCTTGGCCATCCGTGACCTTCAATTGTAAATATATACTGTTCATATATACAGTATATTTTTACAAAGGCAAGAAACTGTGGCACACTTTACAAATCGGGTTGCACACTTTGCCAGTGGGTGATAGCTTAAACTCTACTTAAATCAGTAAGTTACAAACTTGGTTTACAAATTAGTGTGCCATAAGTAACGGAAATAGTGTGCGAGCACACTTTCACAGAATGGACTGACAATGTAATGGAATATGCCCCTTTTAAATCAATAGGTTACAACATTCACGGACTTTTACTCGTTCCGTGGAAGTGTGCCAGCACACTATTAAACTGTTGGGCGGCAGATAGTTGGTTCAATGACTGAAGGAGGTTGAAGATGGGTTTTTTTAAGGATCTTTTACGTCACACGATGGGAGGCCATCATGGTGGCGGTCGTTATGGCGGTGGTCATCATGGTGGATATGACCCGAACTACAGGGGGCAGCCTAGCAGCACGCCACCAAGTTCAGCATGCCCAAAGTGCGGGGCAAGCAACGCCGCAAGCGCGCGCTTCTGTCAGCAATGCGGGGCTTCGATGGTTCCAGCAAAGTGCGCGTCCTGTGCAGCGGAAATTCCACCTGGTGCAAAGTTTTGTCCGCAATGTGGAAAGCCGGCGTAGGTAGCAGATTCTCAGTGTGGCCGCCGCCCAACAAGGCGCTGCAGCGGACGGCGCTCCGCGCCGCCGCTGAGCTTGGGCGTTATACGTATTAAGGGGTTGCAGTGCTAATAGAATTAAAATATTTCTTGTGGTTATGCTCAATGACGCCTTCTTTAGTCATGTATGCATGGCCTGTCACACTGGCACTGTTATCGTATACCGTCATTACAGTATGGGTTTGGGCAAGGCAATCGCCCAGAGCTAAAATTAATTGGCTTGGTAGTATCGGTATTTTCTTAATCGTCTTTGCTATTTTAATATACGGTACGCTTCACCGAGCTGGTGAAAATTGGCAGCCCCAAGCATACTCTTATTTAGTTAATTATATTGTTTTGGCATTTTTAGGTTTGCAGTTTAGTTTAAGTGGTTTCCTAATTTATCGTGCTAGCATTGGTGCTAGGCTCGTAACCTCGTCAGTCTTGGTTTGGGCAATGTATTTTTCATTATCAGCATCTTTTATCACTCTTATGTCAGTAACAGGGCAATGGCTTTAAACACGTATAACAAGCACATTAAAAATCGCCCACAAAAAACGTGGGCTGGACTCGCTAACGCTCGCCTTTTATGTGGGCGTTATGTCCTAATGGAGGTGAGGCAATGAAACTAGGGAAAGGAATACCTCAACTGCCATCGGGGAACATAGAAGCCACTGCGGAATTCTTTCAAATTAAACTTGGCTTCAACGTAGAAGCAATATTCCCAGATCATGGGCACCTGATTCTGACTAGAGATGATGCTGAAATTCATTTTTGGAGTGCAGAAAACGAAGCTCATGCCCGAACCATTGGTTCTGATAGTAGTTGTTATATTAGGGTCGAAAATGTTTCAGAACTTTATGAAGAGCTTAAGGAACGAGAAGCTCCTTTCCGTTATGAGTTAACTGAGCAGCCGTGGGGTATGGTGGAAATGCAGATCGATGACCCCTACGGCAATGCAATTCGGTTTGGTGAGCCTGTCGTTAAATAGCGACATAACAATCACAGGCAGTCGACGCGTGATCTTCCCCCGATTTAACGTACACCAACATCTAACAGATGGGGTGTCCAATGCCCAAATACACAAAGTGTACCGACAATGCATATATGGAATCCTTCTTTCATACATTGGAAGCAGAATTAATCCGCGGAGCCAACTTCCAATCAGGCGAAGATTTGAAGTATGCTTTGGGACGTTACATTAATGACTTTTATAATCGAACGCGGCTGCATTCAGGGATTGGTTATTGTTCGCCGATGGAATACGAACGAATAGCAGCATGAAAATTCATGTGTCCGTTTTATCGGGGAAAAATCACCCTGGGGGCTGGACGCGTTAACGCGCGCCAGTGCTCGGCATCAATAATGTATCGGCACTGCTCGGCATCAATAATGTATCGGCACTGCTCGCTTCGCTCCCTGAGTACCTCCTACACATTCCTAAGTAGTTATTCCGCGCTGAGCTTTCTTCGTTATCGGGCTAATTTGCCCAACTTCAGGTATCTCTTTACCAGTGGTAAGCCAGTAAGCATATTCAGGCCATAACTTCGCAAGCGCTTCTATCTCAGATGCTCTCATCTCAACAGTACGTCTTTTTACGCTATTCCACCGAGTGCTTCCGATCCCAGTGTTTCTCTCCAGCCAAGGAAACTTGACCCCTTCGGTTTCTATTAATAGTAAAAACCTATCGATAGCTCTTTCCATATAGAAATTAATTTGCAATAACTATCTTCAAATTATTGAAAATAGTTTTCAAATACCCTATTGTTTGTTGGTCGGCTACTGCCATAGCCGGTTTGATAATCATGTAACTGAACATCCTAGCACGAAAGCTGAGCAGTACAGATAGCTGCCGCGTGTTGGAAGGGAGTCCTAAATGAACGCTAGCGCCATTCGCATGTTAAGTCCTCTGCGTTGTCTGCCAGATCAATCGCCTGTTTCTCCTGTGGGCCTTGATCTTGTATTGGCGGAATACCAAGCAGCCTTCATTAAAGAATCCGTTTGTCTTCCTGAATTAGCGTTGCGCTACCTGATTTTTTTAGTGGTATCAGGTGCCGATATTAAGCAAATTTCATCGTTTGTTTATGCACTTCGGCTTGAATTAAATAGCGTGTGTTAGCCATGTTTTAAACGTTGGGCTTTAGCCAAAGTAGCGCTCGCAGTATGAGTGCTGCTTTGGCTATTTTTTCACGAGCAAGGACCATGCTTAAACTTCTTTCTGCAACGCGTAAACACCCATTTCTGCCGGGATTAGATAACCCGCAAGCCGTATTTATGGATCTATCCAGTTCGCAACTGGTATTTAATGTACCGGCTGGTAACGAATGTGAACGACGCTATAAACCGCTAGCAACCCCATTAATTAGCGAGTTCGATATTTATAACCAACGTGGCTACGAATTCACTCACGAAGGATTCAGTACGGCGTGTTTGTTTCAACGCGACTTGGATTTTTTCTCCACCCCCTCTGGCATTAAAAGCATCGGCACTATTAGCGTATCGGTTGCTGTCGATCGGGTTAACTGCCTACCCAACGGTATGACCTGCTTAAACCCAAACCACTTTGAACAAGTCATGCTGCGATTACTGCACCGCCTAGGCCCAGGCAACCCTGGCTTTTGGAAGAAAATAGCGCCAGTAAACTGGAAGGTATTTTGCCGCAACGAATCGACTTTCGTTATGTGCGAAATGCGCAACGACCTAGACGCGATATTAAGGCCAACGCCTTACGACGCTATGCAATACACCAGCTTGGTAATGACTGTACTGGACGAACAACATCTTCTAAGAATTATGTTTCATAACACCGGCTACGTGCCCGACGCATTCGCCGCAAAAGTGCGTGGGCAAATTAGCCGATCAATCAAACTCAATTTAAATGAAGACGTAAAACGAAAACTAAGCGCCAGTAAAAGCAAATGGCCTAATGCAAAAATATCGGAATACCGCGAACCGGAGAATTGGGCCTACCCTAAATGGCGCCGAGAGTTTAACGACATCGGCGAACCTAAAATCGTTGTCGCCAAACTCGGCAGCCCAGCGCCAGAGTTGAAGGTGTAATCCATTTGGGATCTTGATGGGGGAGATGCTTGATATTGTAGGAGCGAAACTTTTTCGCGAAGGCGTCGAGATTGGAAAATTGGCGTTGATTATATTCTTGGTGCTCATCGCGAAAAAGTTTCGCTCTTACAAATTGGTCGCGACTACGAACAAACTCAAAAGAAACTGATTTTAATTGCTCGATATCTTGGCATTACATAAAAGTATGCCTAATAAAATTCGAAGTAACTATTCGCTAATTGGCACATCTAAAATCGAAGCCCTCTTTAATCCGCTAAATAATAGAAGTGGCACCGCATTATAAATAGGTACGTCCACTTCTCAGACAACCAGAGAATCAAATGCCAAACCTTTCAATTCATACTCAGCGACAATTTTCCTGAAGCGATCACCACAATATAGAAAAGCGCAGTTATCAAAATCTGATTTAAATACAACTGGGTCGTTATCTCCAAATTCAAAACCTAGTCGCTTTATACTAATTGGCATACCCCCCTGATACTCCCACTCGCTTAATTCAGGATCTGCGTCTTTCTTCGTCAAGCAGTTAAAAATCCAGCATGGTTGTTCTTCATTGAGAATACGAACGGGGAGTAATTCTCCGAATTTTCCTAACAGGTCACCAAGTAGTCGATAAGCCTTTGGGGTTAACACTAAAGCAGCACCTGCTGGCCAAATCGTGATATCAGGAATCTCAGGGGATTCAATATCTTCATTGGCTACAAATGTAGTTTCAATATCCGGCCACCAAGCTTTCATTTTTGTTGAGCGACGACTAAATTCCATAATGTCATCAAATTCGAGGCCTAAATCACGCGGAGCACGGCGAATGATATCTAGAGGGTCGAGCGCTAACATAGAGTACAGATAATCTCTGTATGAAAGGCGATAAAACTTACTCATACCGTATTTCCCGATTTCATTTTTTGAATAGCAGTTTTAGGCTCATTCTGCTGCATGATTCGTCCTACAACCTGAAGCTGCGTCTTGATCTGGTCTTGATTTGTCATAGCAGAAATACGCTCCCAGAGAAGATACTCATAATCATGGTTGTGGTACTTCCGATGACCTCTTGATTCTGGCATCGACCAATGAGGTGCTGAGCAGTCTTTACATAACAAATAGATGCCATTAGCAGGATCGTTGATGCGCACACCATAGGTATGTAATCGAATCCGAGTCATCCGAGTTAGCGCAGGAATTTTCCCCTTTCCTGGGCATATATGATGAGCTGAATGCTCAGCGCTTGGTTTAGGAATCCCTTCAGCGGCCATATTGCGTTCAAGATCTGCAGTGGGATGGTGCCCTTCACTCATCAGCATATCGAACGCATCCGCTCGACTCCACATATCGCTATTATCGTTCGTTGCTGCCATTCCTTGTGCGCGATACTCTAGTAGCTGATCTTGAATCTGAGATATCGTACTTAGTTTAGCCCGTTCACGAGCGAGAAAGGCAATCCCGTCAGCCACTGCCTTTTTTCGATCTGCTTCGACCATGGAGGTTGAACTGACCGAATAAAATGCTTTCAGGTTTCGCTCATGCTCATCTAGCGCAGCTTCAAATGCACTTTTCTCATGTGCAAACTTAGTAATCCGCACACCATTGCGGTATTCGAGTTCCATAATATTCCCTTATTCATTACCAGTAACGCCCTGATTTTCTGTGGTATCAAACAGCAATTGCTGGAATCATGTCCCAAATCTGGCCATCCAATAAACGACCATTCGCCTTTTTATTTCGTTGAATACCATCAACACCCCATGCCCCCCACTGCTTGAAGAAAAAATCAACATCCGCAGATAAACATTGGTTACGAATATTCAACGCCCACGATTCCATCATGGGACGAGCTCCAAAACCCGATTCACCACCAACAATGACCCAGTGGATATTTTTTAGGTTTAATTGCCCCAGATCTTCGAGCAAAGGCTCAATAGAAAGAAAGCGAGTATCAGCTTTGATAGCTGCCAAGTCTTTGATGCGAGGCTTGCCGTACTTTCTATCTTCAACTGAAACGCCCAACCATGCATTATCTGGAACATCGCGAGTCTCAAAATAGCGAAGCATATTCTTACTGCGCTTGGTTAGTATCTGATAAGTATGATGCGGCGTCTGACGAATAACATCCATCACCTGATCAATGAAGCTATCAGGCACTTCCTCTTGAAACAAATCACTCATCGAATTCACAAAGTACATCGTCGGTTTACGACGCTGCAATGGTTGCTGGAGGCGCTCTGGCATCAGACTCAACTTAAAACCATTGTCATAGCCTGCAGCACCCATAGCCTTAAGGCGCTTAGCCATTACCTCGGCATAGCAGTGTTTACATCCGGGAGAGACTTTTGTACAGCCAGTCACCGGATTCCAAGTCTGCTCAGTCCATTCAATTTTGCTCATCGTCAATCACCAAAATTCTTTTTCAATATGTGTTTAGCTACTCTATCGGCGAGTCCATGTGCTCTAGGGCTTTTGTTCGAGACAGCGAAATAAAATAGAAATAATGGACTCCCTTTATTTTTCAAAACGGTAGGTTCAGCAACGTAAGGAAATATCTGCTTAAGCCTCTCAGTAACCCATTGTTGTAATTCTCGCGAGTTTACCCGCTCAATCGGTAGCTCTTGATCTAATTCATCAAAAAGGTCTTGAATGACAGGTACTTCGCACTTTTTATATAACGCCTCTTCCCACTCACTCGTTCCTAAAAGCCTATCCAGAGTACTTTTCCATTCGGGTTTTACTTTGGCGCCATCCTTAGGAGTCATTCTAAGAATTACCGATAGTGGGAACAAAAGCCACAAATCTATTTTTTGAGAATTAGCAACGTGGCTAAGGGTATCCCAGTCTAACTGGGTGCTATATGGATCTAGAAACAGTATCGCTCTGTCGTCAGGCCCTAGTGTATTGCAAAACTTGGGAACAAAGCGATTGGCATCTAATTTACTTACGCGAATATTGCGCTCAGGAAACTCCTTCCGAAGTTCATTTAACGCCTCAACATGTTCAGGGTTTAAATCATTAAAATGATACTGGTAAAACCCTGGATCAACACTCAACGCTGTCAGAACAGAGCCACGAAAGTCTTCATTTGGAATTAGAATATTTTGCTCACCATCAATAACAGGATCGTGAGAGCCAGTACCTGCAAAAGCATCCGCGTAATGCAGTTTAAACGGCATATTTTTTAAAGCAGTTGTATAAAATTTAAGATATTCATCCAAAATCACAAGTTTCTTTCGAGTCCACACTCCACCAAACTTATGTTTAACTACCATGTCAAAGTTCCTTCTCAATATCCCTAACCAATTTAGTCAATATCCAGCTCAGACGATAACGTCTATATATGACTAACTTTCATACTAATCGGGATTATCTGCTGTATCAATTCTAGTAAGCAAGTAGAATACCCTTTACTTCATTGACCCATTTATTAGAGATCACATCTCCCACACCAGATTTCTGTATCAGTCTCCTTTCCAGTACAATCTCGCTCCAGTTTGTACATCCATTAGCACGATCCCGTTAACCACGCCCGTAATCGAATCAGAAGGACACGCACGACATGAGTCAGGCCAGCGCCCATACCCCGATGATGCAGCAATACCTCAAGATTAAGGGGGAGTTTGCGGATACGATTCTGTTCTATCGTATGGGCGATTTTTATGAGCTGTTCTTTGATGACGCTAAGCGCGCGGCGCAGTTGCTGGATATCACCTTAACCGCGCGTGGTCAGAGCGGTGGTAAGCCAATTCCGATGGCAGGCGTGCCTTATCATGCGGCGGAAAACTACATTGCTAAGCTGGTGCGCCAAGGGGTGTCGGTAGCGATTGCTGAGCAAATCGGTGACCCCGCCACCAGTAAAGGGCCGGTTGAGCGCAAGGTAGTGCGTATTCTTACGCCGGGTACCCTGACCGACGAAGCCTTTCTGGATGAACGCCAAGATAACTTATTAGTAGCGCTGTGTTCATCCAAGCAACGTCATGGCTTAGCGGTATTGGAAATAAGCAGTGGTCGCTTTACGGTAATGGAGGTCGATGGCGAAGCGGCGCTGTTAGCCGAAATTGAGCGCTTACGCCCTGCCGAGTTATTGCTGGCCGAAGACCAAGATATTGCAGATGAGATAAGTGAGCGCGCGGGCAGTAAAATGCTTGCGCCGTGGCATTTCGAAAGCGATACCGCGCTGCGTTTATTAACCGAACAATTAAAAACTCGCGATTTACGCGGCTTTGGCTGCGAAGGTATGACGGTGGCAATTCGCGCCGCCGGTGCCTTGTTGCATTACGCCCAAGATACCCAACGCAATAGCCTGCCGCACATACGTTCGATTGCGGTTGAGCAAGCCAGCGATGCCATTATTATCGACCCCGCCAGTCGCCGTAATTTAGAAATCGATATTAATCAAAAAGGCGATTCGCTTTATACACTCGCATGGGTGATGGATAAAACCGCTACAGCAATGGGCAGTCGCTTATTACGTCGTTGGTTAAATCGGCCGCTACGTGATCGCGCACTACTGCAGCAACGCCAAGGCTTAATCGCCCAGTGTTTGCAACATTATGCATGGGAAGATTTACACAAAGCCTTACGCCAAGTAGGCGACGTTGAACGTATTTTATCGCGTGTGGCGCTGGGCTCTGCCCGCCCGCGTGATCTCGCACGCTTGCGCGATGCGTTAATCGTAATTCCAGAAATTCGCCAGCATTTAAGCGGCCTAGATGGCGAGCTAGCGGTAGGCATAGCTAGGCGTGCGCCGGAGTTTCCGCAATGGGTTGAGCGCTTAACGAAAGCGATTATTGAAAACCCACCCGTGATTATTCGTGATGGTGGCGTGATTGCCGAAGGCTACGATAGCGAATTAGATGAGCTGCGTTCACTGAGCGAAAACGCGGGCGATTATCTAGTTAAGCTAGAGCAAGAAGAGTTGGCGCGCACTGGCTTAAGTACGTTAAAAGTCGGCTATAACCGTGTGCATGGCTATTACATCGAAATCAGTAAATCCCAAGCCGAAAAGGCACCGGTCGAATACATTCGTCGCCAAACATTAAAAAATGCCGAACGATTTATTACTCCAGAATTAAAAGCATTTGAAGATAAAGCGTTAAGTGCCAAAAGCCGTTCGCTCAGCCGTGAAAAATTTTTATACGAAGAATTATTAACCGCACTGGCCGAGGATTTAATTCCACTGCAAGTCTGCGCTGCGGCACTATCGGAGCTGGATGTTTTGGTGTGTTTTGCCGAGCGTGCCGATAGCCTGCGTTTAACTCAACCAGAGCTGGTCGACGAAAGCCGCTTGGAAATTATCCAAGGTCGTCATCCTGTAGTGGAAAGCTTAATTACCGATCCATTTGTTGCCAACAATACGTCGCTGACGAATGATCGACGCATGCAGATCATTACCGGCCCAAACATGGGCGGTAAATCGACCTACATGCGTCAAGTCGCGGTCATTACTTTGCTGGCTCATGTCGGCAGTTATGTGCCCGCAGAATCGTGCCGACTGGGGCCGATTGATCGTATCTTTACCCGTATGGGTTCAGCAGATGATGTCGCCGGTGGTCGTTCGACCTTTATGGTAGAAATGACCGAAACGGCCAATATTTTACACAATGCCACGCGCGACAGTTTGGTATTGATGGATGAAGTCGGTCGCGGCACCAGCACCTTTGATGGCTTGTCTTTGGCTTGGGCGGCTGCCGCGCATTTAGCCGATGAGACCGAAGCTTTCACCCTGTTCGCAACCCACTACTTCGAGATGACGGCCCTGCCCGAGCAGCACCCAACCGCCGTTAACGTGCATCTTAAAGCCACCGAACATGACGAGCGCATTATCTTTATGCACTCCGTCGAAGATGGTCCTGCGAGTCAGAGCTACGGTCTGCAAGTTGCCCAACTGGCGGGGGTTCCAGCAACGGTTATTCAACAAGCGCGGGCGCAATTGCAACTTCTTGAAAAAGGCAGTCACGACCTAGCGGCACCGGTTAAAACCACCAGCAAAACAGCGAAAGTGTTACCACTGCAAAACGATTTATTTGCGGCTGCACCCTCGATTGTGGAGGAAAAATTGGCGACCATTAGCCCTGATGATTTATCACCTCGGCAGGCGCTTGAACTGCTCTATCAATTGAAAGGGCTGCTCTAATTCGGTAAAACCGATAAGACATTCTCGGATTATGGCGATAGATAACCGTTCAAATCCGAGGATTGACCTTGCTCCCAAGCCACTAGCTACCTAGAATAGCGGGCTTAATTATAGGTGAATATTAAATCGCCAACTGCCGACACCGTTTCGGCCTGCGCCGTAGATTAGGAGAGAACGCATGACCTTCGTTGTGGTTGATAACTGTGTGAAGTGTAAATACACCGACTGTGTTGAAGTATGTCCAGTTGATTGTTTCTATGAAGGCCCGAACTTTCTAGTTATTCACCCAGACGAGTGCATTGATTGCGCCCTGTGTGAACCAGAGTGCCCAGCAGAAGCGATCTTCTCGGAAGATGAAGTACCAGCGGGCCAAGAGAAGTACATCGAATTGAACGCTGAATTGGCAGAAGTATGGCCAAACATCACCGAACAGAAAGACCCAATGCCAGATGCGGCAGAATGGGATGGCGTTCCTGATAAGATGGAACACATCATTCGTTAATATTGTTATTAACGATGCCTACAAAAAAGCGCCTAACTCAGGCGCTTTTTTGTTTTAGGCTAACCATTCGTCGAACACCTCTACGGTTACGGTTTCACCTGCTGTTACTCGCCCACGTTCTTTCTCCAGCACGATATAACAGTTGGCTTGGCTCATCGAACTGAGTACACCTGAGCCTTGCGCGCCCGTCGTTGCGACGACTAACTGCCCTTCTTCATTTGGCTTAGCAATAGCACGCTGATAATCCGTTCGACCGGGCGATTTACGTAAATCGGTTAGCGTAGTTGCATTAAAACGCAGCGGCTTCGCTAATGTTTCACCCGCCATTGTGCGCAGCAAAGGCAAAGCAAGCTGATGTAAAGTGACTAAAGCCGATACGGGATTGCCCGGCAAGCCAATAAACCAACTTGAGGGTAAGCGCCCAAACGCAAACGGCTTGCCCGGTTTAATCGCTAACTTCCAAAAATTCAGCTGCCCCAATTCCTCTAGCACAGTGCGAGTTAAATCCGCTTCGCCCACCGACACGCCACCAGACGTAATCACCACATCGGCTAGTTCATCTGCTTGGGTAAACGCAGCACGCAAGGCCATTAAATCATCCGCTACGGCTGGCATAGTAGTCAGCTCGACGCCCAAGCGCTGTAACATAGGCGTCAGGGTAAACGAATTACTTTCGTAAATATTACCCGGTAGCAACGGCGTTCCCGGTGGTTGTAATTCATCGCCCGTGGTCACCAGTGCAACTCGTAACCGACGGACAACAGTCACGGTGGCGATACCAATGCTGGCCAACAAACCGCAATCAGCAACGCGTAAACGGCGACCCGCAGGTAAGATAGTAACAAGCTTGCGGATGTCTTCACCGGCGCGACGTATATTCATGCCTTCGTTCAATGCCACACCCGCAGCAAATACTACGGAATCGCCGGTACGCTGCGCATCCTCTTGCATCACTACTGCGCTTGCACCCCGTGGTATTGGCGCACCCGTCATAATGCGCACAGCTTTACCCTGCGCTAGTGCCTCTGTATACGGATGACCTGCTAAAACCGTCGCAACGATCTCTACTGGCTGCGTCACATCGCTAAGATGATGCAGCGCGTATCCATCCATCGCCGAGTTGTCGTGTGGCGGTACATTGATAGGGCTAATGACATCCGCGGCTAATACTCGACCATGAGCTTCACTTAATGGAATAGCTTCTGTTTCGGTCAGCACTGAAATGGTTTCTAACAAATATTGCAACGCATCTTCAATCGGGGTTAAACCGGGTTTATTGCAATGATCTTGTGTTTGCTTCATGCAGGATCACGCCCTTTAACGTGGGTATTCACCACCAGCCAATCTTGCAGATGCGCTTCAAGTTCATCGCCGACCTCTAAAGGACCAACACCTGCTGGGGTGCCAGTCATGATGACGTCGCCGGGGTTTAGGGTGAAGTGACGAGACATGCGAGCGATCAGTGCAATAATTGGGAACAACATAGCACTGCTATTGCCCTCTTGCTGTACTTTGCCATTGCGGATCAAACTGATTTCGATATCAGCCCAGTCTTCAACTTTGTCGGCAGCGATAAAATCACTTAACGGGCAAGCGCCATCAAATGACTTAGCAATTTCCCACGGTAAGCTCTTGGCTTTTAGCCCATCTTGTACATCACGCAGCGTTAAGTCTAAGCCGATGCCTACGCCAGCAAGACTGGCTAGAACCGTTTCTTCACTCGCATTGCTGAGTGTTTCACCGATCAATACGGCAATTTCGAGTTCATGGTGCACCGACCCCATGCCTTGCGGCACTGCGAATACAGGACCCAAAGCGCACGCTGCATCAGCGGGCTTAATAAATAAAATGGGCTCAGCAGGTACGGGATTATTTAGCTCAGCAGCATGAGCGGCGTAGTTGCGTCCAACGCAGACAATTTTGCCGACGGGGGATGGATAGATATGCTGCTCAAGTCGCGGCTGAAACATAGGAGATTCCTACTGGTAAGGAGAGCTTCACTATATCGTTCGAGCATGACAGGCGCTAGACAGTCTTATGACTCTGTCTGTAGTTTTTACCGCCTCACAACTATTCTGGTGTACGAATTAGCTCTGAGAGTTCGCGATTAGCATGGGATGGGATTTCAAGGTTTTCTTCCAATAACCGACGTAAAGCGGTGAGGTTATCAATATCCATCGAGTCACAGGCACAACCGACAACATCATCATCAAGATGAACAAGAAAACAGTTCATAATGATATTTTCGCCATCAGCCAAACCTAATGTCACTTTGAGCGGTTGCTCTAAGCGCCATGTCACGTGCTCAGGCAAGACCAGTAAGATGCCGCGCAAGCTAACATCGAGGCAATAGGTCTCTAAAATTTTGCCTTCGCTTTCCACTTGTACACGCTGGAAGAAATGAACGCGTTTAAACTGGCGTTGTTCCATGATGATTTCCTGTAGAGTCTGTATACAGGTTTAGACGTTTTAACGCAGATCGCAACTGCTAAGCGACGACTCAATAAGACATTCGTCACACTGCATTATAAAATTAGCGGAAACTGCCGAGTTTTACCTCGGCAATATTTCCGTCTAGGCCAATCGACTGAATTAAGCGAGACGCTTGTATTTCATTCGTTTCGGCTGAGCATCATTACCCATGCGCTTTTTACGGTCTTCTTCATACTCAGTGTAGTTACCCTCAAAGAAGGTCACTTGCGAGTCGCCTTCGTAGGCCATGATATGAGTAGCAATACGATCCAAGAACCAGCGATCATGCGACACCACCATTACCGCACCAGGGAATGCCAACACGGCTTCTTCGAGTGCACGTAATGTTTCGACATCCAAGTCGTTGGATGGTTCGTCGAGGAGAAGTACGTTAGCCCCTTGCTTTAAGGTGTACGCCAACTGCAAACGTCCACGTTCGCCACCGGATAAATCACCAACACGCTTCTGTTGATCGCCACCTTTAAAGTTAAAGCGACCAATGTACGAACGGCTTGGATATTCTTTGCCGTTAATGTTCAGCATGTCACTACCATCCGAGATGGCTTCCCATACGGTTTTCTTATCGTCTAACTCGTCGCGCAACTGCTCAACAAACGCTAGCTTAACTGTTGAACCTAACACGACCTCACCGGAATCAGGTTGTTCACGACCCGCGATCATGCGGAACAACGTCGACTTACCCGCACCGTTACCACCGACGATACCGACAATTGCGCCAGCCGGTACGGTAAAGCTCAAGTTATCAATCAGCACGCGGTCACCATACGACTTAGTAACATTGTGGAATTCGATAACCTTGTCGCCCAAACGCGGGCCTGGTGGAATATAAATCTCGTTGGTTTCGTTACGCGTTTGGAATTCGCGTGACGATAACTCTTCAAATGCAGCCAAACGTGCTTTGCTCTTGCTCTGACGACCTTTAGCGCCCTGACGCACCCATTCCAATTCGTGCTTAACCGCACGAGCGTGGGCATCTTCTTGTTTTTTCTCGGTCTCTAAGCGTTTTTCTTTTTGCTCTAGCCAATTGGTGTAGTTGCCTTCATAAGGAATACCATGACCACGGTCGAGTTCTAGAATCCACTCGGCACAGTTATCAAGGAAGTAACGATCATGGGTAATCGCCACCACAGTGCCTGGGTATTCATCAAGGAAACGTTCCAACCATCCCACAGACTCGGCATCCAAGTGGTTCGTTGGCTCGTCCAATAACAGCATGTCTGGTTTCGACATTAATAAGCGGCACAAAGCGACACGACGACGCTCACCACCTGAAAGCTTAGTAACATCCGCATCCCACGGCGGTAGACGCAAAGCATCGGCAGCGATTTCCATCTGACGATCAATATCATGACCCCCGGACGATTCAATAATGGCTTCTAAACGCCCCTGTTTTTTTGCCAGTGCATCGAAATCGGCATCCGGTTCAGCATAGGCGGCATAAACGGCATCGAGTTCGGCTCGCGCATTCATTAGCTCGCTTAAGCCATCTTCGACGTTACCTTTTACATCCTTATTAGGATCCAATTCCGGCTCTTGTGGTAGGTAGCCAATATTCAGATCAGGTTGTGGCCTAGCTTCGCCTATGAAATCTTGATCAATTCCAGCCATAATGCGCAGCAGACTTGATTTGCCCGAGCCGTTTAAACCAAGTACGCCGATTTTAGCGCCGGGGAAAAAGGATAATGAGATGTCACGTAAAATCTGTCGCTTCGGCGGTACAATTTTGCCAAGACGATTCATTGTAAAAACATATTGAGCCATAGCTTAGGTCCTCGAATCGATTTGCTGGCAAAGCTACTGAAAAGGCTCGCACTTGGCAATCGCTAAAACTCGAGCTAGGGTGGGCAAGCACACGAAACTTACGACTTGTGTCTATAATGAAGGATCGAATAACAGCCAGACAGGTAACCATGCTTTCTAGTATTCATGATGTAACGGAGAACGAGCAAAACCTCAGTACTTCAACCAGTGTGAATTTGCCGCTGTTTCTTCTGAGTTTTATCTTCTTGGCGGTGGTTCTCGGTTTCAATGCTTTTCAACAATGGCAAGAGGATGAGCGCCGCTTCGTCGAAGACGTGCATCGCACGCTCGATAACTATGCGATGCAAGCAGGACTACTTACCCGCGCAGGCCTACATGCCAATAACACCTTGGCCCGCAGTTACAGTGACTTTCTCGAACAATGCATAAAATCTCCCGCAACGGTTGATAAAGACGAACTCTGGGGACATATCAGTGCCGCCATATTCAACGCGACAGGCTTCTTTTTAACCTCCACATCCGGCGATCTCCTTTTTCAGTACGGCCAGCTGATGGGGGATAACGAAATTCAAGATATCGACAAGCATCTAAGTCGAGCAGATTATAAATCGACGGTTTTTTCACTGCGTTACGGCCACATGGGGGGCTATTACATAGCAACGCCATTCAAGAGCGCCAGTAGCGAATACATTCTGATTAGCCGCCGCTCATACAGCAACCTTTCGGATATTATTTATAACGGTCGTTTTCCTGGCTTCGAAATTCTCTTGCTTGAGCAGGACAGCTACAAGGTATCCATTCGCGAGAAATATTTTGCCAGCACCGGCAGCCAGCCAGTGCTAACCACTGACGAACAAGCCAACATTATTTATTCAACCCCTGTGCCAGCAACAAGCTGGAATGTCGCTGCCCTGCCCGTTCAAGGTTATGAAAATCAGCAGTTGTGGGCAAGGTTGCGTAACCCTCTGATCTTTCTTATTGTCTTTGGCTTGATATTAGTGGGCCTGTGGCATTTTTTACGCCATCAGGAACGCCAAGTTGCACACTTACGTGCACAGCGCCGCTATATAGAACGGCGCGCCGACAGAGCGTTGAAGTCGATTGATGAAGCGCTGATTTCAACCGACGTGCTAGGCACCATAAATTACGTTAACCCCAAAGCTGTTGATATGCTGGGCTATCAAAGTCGCGAAGATATTATTGGGCGGCAACTGGGCGATCTATGGTCAGACCAACAAGCCTTGTGGAACCGCGGCTTGGACATCGAAGAACTCAACACATTACAAGATAGCGGCCGCCAACTTAATCTCATACAAAAAGGCGAGGCTCGAATTCTAGAGCAAAGCTATCACCCACTTTATGAATACAACAAAATTACCGGTATTGTTTGGCTACTGCGCGATGTTACTGAAGCCGTTAAAGCCAAAAGTGCACTTGAAGAAAGCCGTACACGCTACAAGGCACTATTCGAAGAAGCAGGAATAGCTCACTGTTTATTGGGTTTAAAAGATTTCACTAACGATGTCCTCAATATCGATATTATTGACGTGAACGAAGCCGCGTTGCAGTTAGCAGACGCGAGTGACAGATTCGAGCTGGAAAAACACTACGCAAATCATACCGATGATTTTAAACCTCTCCTGACAGCCTTGCAGCACGCTCGCGATTTAAAACTAACAAACACTGAATTCGAAATGACGCTGCATACCATGAGCGGCGAGCTACGCCATATATGGGCCAATCTTAGCTTACGTTCTGGTGCTGACGGTCAAGCGCTGATGACCTTAGTCGATGTGACTGACCGTAAAAATGCCACCGAGCAAATTCGTGAACGTGAAAGCTTCTGGGCACACGTCATGGATTCAATGCCTGACTTGGTATACGTAATCGATCTCGACGACACCATGCGCCAGCACATTGCCTTTAAAAATCGGGCTATCTCTGAGATTTTGGGCTACCCAAACACCCCAGAGTTTACTGAACGCAACTGGCTGTCATTCGCCGATCCAGAAGAAGTACCGCATTTACATAAAGCTCTAATGCACATACACAAAATGCAACCCGGTAGTACCCGAGAGGGCACAGCTCGATTCCTGCATGCAGACGGCAGTATACGTATTCTTAAATTCCGTGATTCGCCGTTTGATACCAAAGAAAATGGTGAAATTGTGCGCTATGTCGGTACCATTCGTGATGTCACTGAAGACGTTGAGAAACAAGAACAGATCGTTGAAAGCGAACGCCGCTATCGACTGCTTGCCGAAAATATGAAAGACATCGTTTGGGCGACCGACGCCGAGCTTAACTTTAATTTTGTAAGTACTTCAGTAACCCGCGTACTCGGCTATCAACCCGATGAATTATTGCGTGAAGGTGTCAGCGCTATCTTTACCAAAGCAGATATTCGCTCGCTTTTTAAAACTATGCGCCACCATGTGCAGCTAGCGATTCGTAACCCCGCAGGAACACAACGCCGCAACGCCATGATTCGACAAGACATGGTTGCAACCAGTAAAACTGGCAGTGAGATCAAGCTCGAACTGCAAGCCAGCTTATTGTGGAATGACAATGGTGAACTGCAAGGTATGCTCGGTATTTGCCGTGATGTCACCGAATCGCGGCGCATAGAACAAGAGCTGCAATTGGCCGCCGAGGTGTTTGAAAACAGCAACGAAGCCATCTTAATTACCGATCGTCAGTTACGAATCGCCAATACCAATAAATCATTCACCCACATTACTGGCTATAGCCAACAGGAAGTGATCGGTCAGACACCAGACTTCTTGATTTCATCAGAACGCCATAACACGGATTTCTTCGAACAGATCGGTGAATCCTTAGTTGTGGATGGCTACTGGCAAGGTGAAATTTTTTACAAGCGTGTGAACAATGATATTCGCACCGGCTGGGCTGGTGTCAGTGCTATTCGCGATCATAATCACGAAGTGCAAAGTCTGATTATCATTATGTCGGACATCACAGAACGCAAGGTTATTGAAGAACGCATTCATCGCCTCGCCTACTTTGATCCACTCACGGGTCTACCGAATCGCAGCCAAATGCATGAGCGCTTAGAAAGTATGCTCGCGAGTGCTCGCGAACGGGAAGGCAGTGTTGCTTTGTTGTTTATTGATCTGGATCGTTTCAAGCCGATTAACGATTCGATGGGCCATCCCGCTGGGGATCAGGTTCTGAAGCAAGTTGCCTTGCGCCTGAGCAACTGCGTGAAAAAGCAAGACATGGTCTGTCGCATGGGCGGCGATGAATTCACCATTGCCGTGGGTGAGCAAAGCGATAATGAAGCCGCTGCGGATACAGCAGTGCGTATTGGCGAACGCATTTTACATGCACTTAATCGCCCATTTTTGCTCGGCCAGCGCGAAGTATTCATCAGCGCCAGCGTTGGTATTGGTATCTATCCTAACGACGGCGGTAGCGTTATTGAATTATTGAAAAACGCCGATATGGCTATGTATCACGCCAAAGATATGGGCCGCAATAACGTTCAGTTCTTCAACGCGTCGATGAATAAAAAAGCAGTGCAGCTGCTTGAACTCGAAAACGACCTGCGCCACGTACTAGCTCGACAAGAACTTGAGCTGTATTTCCAACCACAATATGACGCCGCTAGCGCTTCTCCGGTTGGCGTCGAAGCCTTATTACGTTGGAATCACCCATCGAAAGGTATGATAGCGCCGGGAGTATTTATTCCGATTATCGAAGATACCGGCTTAATCGTGCCGATTGGCCAGTGGGTATTAGAGCAAGCTTGCTTACAATTCGCTGATTGGAAAGAAAAATACAATATCGCTCTCGAGCGAGTCGCCGTAAACGTATCTGCGCGTCAATTTAAACAAGACAATTTCCTCGAGTTAGTAAAAGACGCCATCTTTAAATCCGGCCTGCATCCGCGCCAACTCGAACTAGAGCTGACAGAAAGTATCTTAATGGACGATGTCGCTCACACCTTAGAAACGCTCAATGGTTTACGCCGCCTAGGGGTTAAAACCGCCATCGACGACTTCGGCACTGGGTATTCATCGCTGAACTATTTGAAGCAGTTCCCCGTCGATACGTTGAAAATCGACCGTTCATTCATCCAAAATTTACCGGCTAATACGGATGATGCGCAGATAACACGAACGATTATTGCTATGGGCCATAATCTCGGTATGGGCATCATTGCAGAAGGCGTTGAAACTTCAGAGCAACTCGAATTTTTAGTAAAAGCGAAGTGCGAAGAAGTACAAGGGTTCTTCTTCAGTAAACCTATTCCTGAACGCGAATTACTCGAAATGTTCGAAATTGAAGTAGATCAATCTGCAACTTGAAGATAGATCATAATCATTGTGATCCATCCTCAAGTGCCACGAGCCGCAGTTTGCGTTAGAATGCCGCCTTTCAGATTACTACCTGTCTACGTGAGGACACCCTGATGTTTAGCCGTGATATGAACATAGCGGATTTCGACCCTGATCTGTGGGCGGCGATGAAAGCCGAAGACGCTCGTCAAGAGCACCACATTGAGCTGATCGCATCCGAAAACTACACTAGCCCACGCGTCATGGAAGCTCAGGGTTCACAACTAACCAACAAGTACGCCGAAGGTTATCCGGGCAAGCGTTACTATGGCGGTTGTGAGCACGTTGACGTGATCGAGCAATTAGCAATCGACCGTGCCAAAGAATTATTTGGCGCGGGTTACGCTAACGTACAACCACATTCTGGTTCACAAGCAAACGCTGCGGTTTACTTTGCACTTTGCCAACCAGGCGACACCATTTTAGGTATGAGCTTGGCACACGGTGGTCACTTGACTCACGGTGCTTCAGTATCTTTCTCTGGCCGTGTTTATAACGCAGTTCAGTACGGTTTGAACCCAGAGACGGGCGAGATCGATTACGCAGAAGTTGAGCGTCTAGCACTTGAACACAAGCCAAAAATGATCGTAGCAGGCTTCTCTGCATACTCACGCGTTGTCGATTGGCAGCGTTTCCGTGAAATTGCTGATCAAGTAGGTGCTTACTTATTTGTTGATATGGCACACGTTGCCGGTCTTATTGCTGCTGGCGTATACCCAAGCCCAGTTGGCATTGCTGACGTAGTTACGACAACGACTCACAAAACCTTACGTGGTCCGCGCGGCGGTTTGATTCTGGCTAACGACAACGAAGAGCTAAACAAAAAGTTTAACTTTGCGGTATTCCCAGAATCACAAGGCGGTCCATTAATGCACGTGATCGCTGCCAAAGCGGTGTGTTTCAAAGAAGCCATGTCTGATGAGTACAAAACCTACCAAGCGCAAGTGGTGAAAAATGCCCAAGCGATGGCTGAAACCTTTATCAGCCGTGGTATCAAAGTTGTTTCTGGCGGTACTGACGATCACTTATTCTTAGTTGATTTAATCGGCAAAGAATACACAGGTAAAGATGCTGATGCGGCATTGGGTCGCGCTAACATTACTGTGAACAAAAACTCAGTACCAAACGATCCACGCTCACCATTCGTGACCTCTGGTTTGCGTATCGGTAGCCCTGCGATCACTAGCCGTGGCTTCAAAGAAGCGCAGGCAACTGAATTAGCGGGTTGGATTTGCGACGTGTTAGATGGCCTAGAAAACGGCACATCTGAAGCGGCAGAAGCGGCTGTAAAAGCTAAAGTTGTGGCCCTTTGTGAACAGTTCCCTGTTTACAAATAAGCAACGTCTGATTTAAAAAAACCGGCCAATGGCCGGTTTTTTTATACTTGTCATACGCGTCACTTTAATTGACATTAACCCCTGTCACGATGCTGTCACACTCTTGTCATATGATCTTTTTCGAACCGACACTATGAGTGGACACGTATGAATCAGTCATGGACCCCTGTTACCGAAACCCAGCTTATTCAACAAATTGCGCTTGAGGTCACATCTCTCGAAGCCGACGCACACAACCTGTGGAAATTAATACATTTACCAAACCCAGAATTATGGCAGCAACATCCATGGGGCGACGAATGTTGCGGTTTTTGGGTACTCGCGACCTTTGGTCGTCATTGTGTGTATTTTAATGACATTACCCAAAGTTATGCGCTTGGGCAGTTTGAACACTGGGGACGCATCGCCGATTATCGCGCAGGCGTCGATTCACTCAACTACCTGCTCGACCCATTGGTGAACGCTCTAACTCTAGAAAACACTGATACTAGCAATGCCTAAGCGCCACTAAGTGGCGTGTCTGGTGCCTATATTTGGCACCTTTCACATACCGTGTGGCCGTAGTTAACCCTAGCCCGGTTAACGAATACTTATCGGTTTATTGATCTCGCTCATTTTATTCGACCCATTATCCGAAACCTAGATGATGGAAGCGCCGTATAGCCTTACCTTGCCTAATCCATGGCGACAAATAATGGCTAATTCCTACCTTCAAACCTCCCTTTCCTGCGCGTTAAATGGTCTTACAAACACACAATTCGACAACACCCAAAACAATAAGAGGTAATTGCGATGACTCAGGCCGCTAATGCAAACAACGATTCGGTACGCATGACCGCTGGTGAACGAGCGGGCATTCCGCCACGTCGCATGGATTTCCAATTTGCAGACGATACAAAGCGTTATTGGTATGCCGACAACGCATTTTTAACCACTTTCTGGACAACCCTATCTGCGCTTTTTCCAGCCGGTGAAACCTTCTTTATCGACTCTGTTAAAAATTACCGTGACCGTGTCACCGAGCAAACATTAAAAGACGCCATTTCAGGCTTCATCGGTCAAGAAGCTATGCACACAAAAGAGCACCAAGCATTTAATGACATGGGCGCAAAGCACGGCCTACCAACTCTGCAATTAGATAAAGAACTTTGGGGCTTGCTAGGTTTAACGAAAAAAATATTTCCGAAAAAAATGCAGCTAGCAACGACGGTAGCGCTTGAACACTATACGGCGATTTTGGCCGAGCAATTATTGCGTGATAAACAACATCAAGAGAACATCCAAGATCCTGAAGCCTTGAAGCTGTGGATGTGGCATGCATTAGAAGAGAACGAACACAAAGCAGTTGCTTATGATGTGTACGAGTTAATTGGCGGCGGTTATTTCACTCGCGCAACGGCAATGATACTGGCGACGCTCGGTTTTATTATCTTCGTTGGCCAAGGTCATATCCGTCTGTTATGGGCAAATGGCTCCCTATTCAATCTGAAAGACAACTTAAAGGGCATGTGGGCCTTGTGGGGTTGGAAAGGTCTATTCCCGCGTTTACTGTTCAAGTATCTAGACTTCTTCCGTCCAGGATTCCACCCGAATGACCACGATACCGTGCAACTACTGGATGATTGGCGTCACCGCATGCTTGATCAAGGTGGCATCCTCGCCAACCAGATCAAAAACCCAAGCAAAGCAGCCAACACTCAAGCGGCATAAGCGAATTTCACGCTTAACTTAGAGGGCTAGTTCTGGCCCTCTAAGCCAAACACTGGGAAAACTTTGGCATTTTAAGCCCAAGGTTTGGCACATTCTGCACAGCCATGGCTGATTAAAACCCCACATCCTCCCACAGAAATTTCACCCTTCTACCCGTATTTGACGAAAAAACACCGATTGTTGCTTTGTAGTACAAGAATTTTGATATTTTCAGTCTTAGTACGCCACAAATAATCCTGACGTGACATATTATGACTCCAAGCACAGAAAAAAATTGGCGGACTGCTACCTTTAGAGATAGTCATGGACGGCGTCTAATAGTGGAGTGAAATAAACAAACAACAAAACACAGCAGGACTCTCATATGACAAATGCAACTTTAGCCGACACCAACACAGGCACTGTCCGTATGACAGCCGGCGAGCGAGCAGGTATTCCTCCGCGTCGCATGGACTTCGAGTTCACCGATGAAACTACCCGTTACTGGTATGGCGATAACGCCTTTTTAACGACGTTTTGGACGACACTGTCAGCGCTATTTCCAGAAGGCGAAACCTTCTTCGTTGATTCGGTAAAAAACTACCGTCACATCATTACTGAGCAAGCACTAAAAGACCAAGTATCTGGCTTCATAGGGCAAGAAGCGATGCACAGTAAGGAACATGAAGCGTTCAACGGCATGGCCAGCAAGCATGGCTTTCCAACAGAAAAGCTCGATAAAGAGCTGGGCTGGTTATTTAAGGTCATTCGCAAAGTTATCCCTAAGCGTATGCAACTTGCAGCAACCGTAGCTCTAGAACACTACACCGCCATTCTAGCGGAACAGCTTTTGCGCGATGAACGTCACCAAGAAATGTTCAAAGACAAAGAAGCATTAAAGTTGTGGATGTGGCATGCCCTAGAGGAAAACGAACACAAAATCGTTGCCTACGACGTGTATAAATTAGCCGGCGGTAATTACGCTGAGCGCGTTTTTGTTATGTTCATTGCAACCGTGATCTTTTTCACCGTTGTTGGCACTGGCCATATCCGCCTGCTATGGGCAGACAAAAGCTTGTTCAACTTTAAAGAAAACTGGAAAGGTCTGAAGTTTCTATGGGGCTTTAATGGCTTATTCCCACGCTTGGCTAGCCAGTACTTTGATTTTTACCGCCCGAGTTTCCACCCGAATGACCATGATACTGAAGCGCTATTAGATGATTGGCGTCACCGTATGCTGGATGAAGGCGGTATGTTGGCGGATCAAATCAAAAATCCAAGCAAGGCACGCCCTGCAGCTGCAGTTTAATATCACCTCAGCATACTAAGCAGCACTAGAAAGAGGTCAATTCGTTGGCCTCTTTTTTTTATATAGACAGCCAAGCGTGACGCATATACACATATCTTTTGGCACATATAACACACCCATGGCAGCTTAAAACCCCTTCGGCGTAACTTAACCCCCATAAAATTTACCGAATATTGATATAAAATCGCTCATCTACCCTTGTCCTACAATTTATTTTGGCAATTTAGGTACAAGGTCGCCAAATGACCATAACACCTGTCTGTTTTTAACCCCAATCAGCAAAATAAATTTGGCGGAGAGCTACCTTTCATCAGTGACGAACACCGCGTTTAATAGTTTCGTGACTTAAACAAACAACAAAAAACAGCAGGACTCTCATATGACACAAGCAACATTAGCCGATACAAACACTGGCAATGTCCGTATGACTGCAGGCGAGCGTGCGGGTATTCCACCACGCCGTATGGACTTTGAGTTCTCGGAAGAAACGAATCGTTACTGGTATGGTAACAGCGCCTTTTTAACAACATTCTGGACCACGCTATCTTCGCTGTTCCCAGAAGGCGAAACCTTCTTCGTAGACTCAGTTAAAAACTACCGTGGCATCATCAACGACCCACTTCTTAAAGCTCAGGTATCTGGGTTTATTGGGCAAGAAGCGATGCACAGCAAAGAACATGAAGCCTTCAACAACATGGCCGCCAAGCATGGTTTTCCAGCCGATAAGCTTGATAAAGAATTAGGCGTCATGCTGCGCTTCGTTCGTAAGGTCCTGCCGAAGAAGATGCAATTAGCGGCGACCGTTGCTCTGGAACACTACACAGCTATTTTGGCAGAACAGCTACTACGCGATGAGCGCCACCAGCAAATGATTAAAGACCCTGAAGCATTAAAGCTTTGGATGTGGCATGCACTAGAAGAAAACGAGCATAAAATTGTTGCCTACGACGTATACCAGTTAGCCGGTGGCGGTTATTTCTTGCGTACGTTCGTGATGCTGATTACTACAGTCTTGTTTTTTGCAATTGTAGGGGTCAACCATGCTCGCCTGCTTTGGGCAGATAAGAGCTTATTTAAGTTCAAGGACAACTGGAAAGGCATCACCTTCTTGTGGGGTTGGAAAGGTTTATTCCCACAACTTGCTGGTAAGTATCTTGATTTCTTCCGTCCGGGCTTCCACCCGAACGATCACGACACAGTGGCACTACTTGATGAGTGGCGCCATAAGATGCTGGACGAAGGCGGAATGCTTGCTGACCAGATCAAAAACCCATCTAGCGCAGCGAAGTCCACCGCTGCTGCTTGATTGTTCGATTGCTTCACACTTTGGGCCGCCTCGAGCGGCCTTTTTTATGGCGGATATTCGTGTTTGATAACGGCCCGTTACTTGCCTGAAACGCCCAGCCGGAGTACCATGCGCGCTCTGGCTGAATCGCCTATTTCCCTTATTCGGAACGCTCTTTAACGTATGCATTGTCCTTTTTGCGCCCATCCAGAAACCAAAGTCATCGACTCCCGTCTGGTTGCCGATGGTGAGCAAGTGCGCCGACGCCGGGAATGCATACAGTGTGGTGAACGTTACACCACGTTCGAAACTGCCGAATTAGTTATGCCTCGTATTATCAAACACGACGGCACCCGAGAACCTTTCCACGAAGAAAAACTCCGCTCAGGTATTCAGCGCGCGCTGGAGAAACGCCCTGTTAGCGTTGAGGACGTGGAAGCCGCTATCGTACGCATCAAACATAAACTGCGCGCCATGGGTGAACGTGAAATCAATAGTCGCGTTCTTGGTGAGCGTGTTATGGCAGAACTTCGTCAACTAGACCAAGTTGCCTATGTTCGTTTCGCCTCTGTTTACCGTAGTTTCAAAGACCTCGACGAATTCCGCGCTGAAATTGAGCGTTTGTCGCCATCCAGTCACGATGAGGACAGCACGCAATGAATCATGAATACTATATGGCCCGAGCGCTACAGCTGGCCAAACTCGGTTTATACAGCACTAGCCCCAACCCCAGAGTTGGCTGCGTCATCGTGCGTGAAGGCGTCATTGTTGGTGAAGGCTGGCACAAAAAAGCCGGTGGTCCCCATGCCGAAGTACACGCCCTACAAGATGCTGGTGATATGGCTAAAGGCGCTACCGCTTACGTTACCTTAGAGCCTTGCGCGCACACAGGACGCACAGCCCCATGCGCACAAGGCCTCATTGAGGCCGGCATTGCCGAAGTCATCGGCGCTACACGCGACCCCAACCCATTAGTATCTGGTCGTGGTTACGACATGCTGCGTGATGCGGATATCGAGGTTACCGAACACTGTTTGCAAGCCGAAGCCGAGGCACTCAATGCCGGTTTTATGAAGCGCATGCGTACCGGCCTACCTTGGGTTCGCGTCAAATTAGCGCAAAGCCTAGATGGTCGTACCGCAATGGCATCCGGTGAAAGCCAATGGATTACCGGCCCTGCAGCACGTCGTGACGTACAACGCTTACGTGCACGCAGCTGCGCAGTTATCACAGGTGCAGACAGCATTCTGCTGGATAACCCAGCGATGACAGTGCGCCCAGAAGAAACAGGGGTAGAACTCGAAGAGCACCTATGGCGTCAGCCATTGCGCGTTGTCATCGACGGGCGCAATCGTATTGGTGGCGATGCTAAATTATTTGCCCAGAAAGGTGATGTATTAATTGCCACTCGCAAGATTAGCGCCGATCCCATTACCCGCGACGAAAAGTTAGGAAAACTGGCTTACTGGAGCAGAGAGAGTAAAGGCAAAGTCGATCTTTACGCTCTCTTACAGGAACTTGGCGAGCGCGGATGCAACGAAGTATTAGTTGAATCTGGCGCTGCACTTGCGGGGGCATTTGTCGCTGCCGGATTAGTCGATGAGCTGATTTTATATTGTGCCCCCACCCTATTGGGGAGCAATGCTCGGCCGCTGCTATCCTTACCGTTAGATAGCATGAAAGAACAAATACGCTGGCATTGGCAGGACTCGCGCCAAGTAGGAGATGATTTACGTCTCACCTTGCGCCCCGTCAAACTCCCAGTAGCAAAAGAAGCGAAATGAAAGGTCTGTAACGTGTTTACCGGAATCATTGAAGCGGTTGGCTACGTAGCCAATGTAACGCAACAACAAGGGGATATCCGCTTACGGGTAGCAACCCAATCATTGGACCTTAGCGATGTTAAGTTAGGTGACAGCATCGCTACCAATGGCGTTTGTCTAACAGTCGTTACTTTGCATGGTGATGGTTTTGAAGCAGATGTTTCGCGCGAATCTATTGCACATACCCGAATTGCTCAATGGCAGATGGGTGATAAGCTGAATTTAGAAAAAGCCATGATGCCGACTACACGTATGGGCGGACACATTGTCAGTGGTCACGTCGACGGCGTAGGTCGAGTACAGAGCCGCAAGGCTGATGCTCGCTCTGTGCGCTTTGATATCGAGGCACCAGCAGACCTGTGCCGCTATATTGCCGCAAAAGGGTCTATTACGGTTGATGGCGTGAGTCTAACAACCAATGCCTTAACGGCCACAGGGTTTAGTCTCAATATCGTGCCGCATACCGCTGAGCAAACGACTTTGTGCGATTTACAACCTGGTCATCATGTTCACTTGGAAGTCGATGTCATTGCTCGTTACTTAGAGCAATTACTCACAGGCAGCAAAACAGCAAGTAGCGCGATTACGCCCAGCTTTTTAGCTGAAAATGGTTTTTGGAAATAATTTCGTCACGGTCGTGAGTACATCGCCACGATCAACATAGACATTGTAGATAGGGTGAGCAGCTATGCCACTGAATAAAATCGAAGACATTATTGCCGACATTCGCGCCGGAAAAATGGTCATTCTTATGGATGACGAAGATCGCGAAAACGAAGGCGACATTATTGTGGCCGCCGAAAAAGTAACGCCTGAAATTATTAATTTTATGGCCACCGAAGCGCGTGGATTAATCTGCTTAACCCTAACCGGTGATCGCTGTGACTACTTAGGCTTACCCTCAATGGTTGCTGGCAATGGTGCGCGTTTTTCCACACCATTTACTGTCTCTATTGAAGCCGCCGAAGGTGTTACCACAGGTATTTCTGCTGCAGACCGCGCCCGCACCATTCGCGTGGCTGTCGACTCTTACAGCAAGCCTGAAGACATAGTACAGCCTGGTCATATATTCCCATTACGTGCTCGTCCTGGTGGTGTATTAAGCCGCGCAGGTCACACTGAAGCTGGCTGTGATTTAGCGCGTCTTGCTGGGCTACTGCCATCGTCCGCGATTGTCGAAGTCATGAATGCCGATGGCACTATGGCGCGTCGCCCGGATTTAGAAATTTTTGCGGAAAAGCACGGTCTTAAAATCGGTACGATTGCCGATTTAATTCACTACCGCATGGCCAACGAAAAAACCGTTGAGTGTTTATCCCAAGACACAGTGCACACCGAATTTGGTGATTTTACTTTGCACACCTTCCGCGACACGATTTTAGGTGAAACTCATTTAGCATTGAGCTTAGGCACGGTATCGCACAACGAACCGACACTCGTGCGCGTACAAACTAATAATCTGATTCGCGATGTTCTAGGTTTACGCACCCCTGACTCACCAAGTTGGTCGTCCACCCAAGCGTTAAAACGCATTGCCGAAGAAGGCAAAGGTGTATTGGTGTTGTTATCTGCTGATCAAAAAGAAGATGTTAACGATAATCTTGATGCCTTCTTTGGTCGCGCCCGCCCAGTACGTAGTCCTAATACCGATAGCTCAGGCGCCTTTTTAACCATAGGTACTGGCTCCCAAATATTACGCGAGCTAGGCATTAAGAAAATGCGTCTGCTCAGCTCCGAAATGAAATACAGCGGGATTTCTGGCTTTGATCTAGAAATCACCGAATACATCCCTTTTTGCGAATAAGTTTAGAGATAAGACTATGAAACATATTAAGACGATTGAAGGAAACCTCACCCCGAACGATGGCCGTTACGCCATTGTTGTTGGCCGCTGGAATGCTTTCGTTGTTGAAAGCTTGTTGGAAGGTGCGGTTGATTCTTTGTTACGTCACGGCGTCGATAAAGACAATATCACTATCATTCGTGCTCCGGGGGCGGTTGAAATTCCATTAGTGGTTAAAAAAGCCGCTGCCAGTGCCAAATACGATGCGATTATCGCATTGGGTGCGGTTATTCGTGGCGGCACACCACATTTCGAATACGTCGCTGGTGAATGTGTAAAAGGCTTGTCTTCAGTCGCCATGCAGTACGACATTCCCGTGGCCTTCGGTGTGTTAACCGTTGATACCATCGAACAAGCAATCGAACGCTCTGGCACAAAAGCAGGCAATAAAGGCGAAGAGGCTGCCATGTCTGCCTTTGAGATGGTTGCTCTACTTAAAGCCATGGAGGCTTAATTTCGATGTCACGCATTTCTGGCACTCAAAAAGCGAGCCCTGCTGCCCGTCGCAAAGCGCGTCGCTTCGCCGTCCAAGCCTTGTATCAATGGCAAGTGGGGGGTGCAAACCTAACTCAAATCGAAGCGGAATTTCGCACAGATAACGATATGAGTAACGTGGATTTAGAATATTTCAGCGATATTTTGCATGGAGTGCCGCGCGAGAAAGGACGTCTTGATGAAAAATTTGCACCTTTCTTAGATCGCCGTATTGATGAAATGACACCGGTTGAACTCGCCATTTTGCGTTTAGCAGCCTACGAAATGGCCCATCGTTTAGACGTACCTTACAAGGTCGTTATCAACGAAGCCGTCGAGCTAGCAAAAACCTTCGGCGCTACCGATGGCCATAAATACGTGAATGGTGTGCTTGATCGTTTAGCACAACGCGAACGTATGGTCGAAATCAAAGGCCCTCGCGGTTAATCCGCTGCCGGAGCGATCATGAGCGAGCACAGAGGCGAGTTCGATCTAATCCGGCGTTACTTTGCCGATGGATATCCTCAATGTGAGAATATTCGCTTGGGAAATGGCGATGATGCCTCCGTTATCGCCTTACCTGCAGATATGGATTTAGCACAAAGCATTGATACCCAAGTGGCCGATGTTCACTTTCCAGCTAAAGCTCCCGCCCATTTGATTGCTGGCCGCGCTCTGCGTTGTGCCGTTAGTGACTTAGCCGCGATGGGGGCATGGCCTCAAGGCTTTCATTTAGCATTAACCTTGCCTAACGCCGACGAAGAATGGCTAGCGGATTTCGCCCATGGTTTGAGGCAAACGGCACATGAGTTAGGGATTGGACTATTAGGTGGAGACACCACATCCGGACCAACCACCGTAATCACTATCGCTGTGCAAGGTTTACTACCACAGAATGAACGCCTTATTCGCTCTGGAGCAGAAGCCGGTGATGATATTTGGCTCACCGGTAACCTAGGTGCGGCGACGCTGGCGTTGGATACTGTGATCAACGAGCCCGCTCGTCAAACCGAATTCACTCAGGCGTATTACCATCCGCAAGTGCACATCGCCTTTGGACAATTACTGTTAACCGTGGCGTCTGCCTGCCTAGATATATCCGATGGGCTATTACAGGATGCTACACATATCGCAAAACAATCTAATGTCACTATGCACATAGAGGCGGCATGGATTCCAACGGCAGTGCCAATGAGTCACAGTAACTGGTGTCGTTGCCTGACCGGCGGAGATGACTACCAATTGCTGTTTACCGCACCGCCAGAATACCGCAGTCGTATTGAAGCCTTCGCCACCACCGTTGGCTTAGATCAATGCCTGCGTATTGGTAGCGTTAAAGGCGGTGCTGCTAAAGTTGAGTTATGCCACAATGGAGAGCCTCTCGAATTGGCGACCAGTGGTTACCAACACTTTTAAGCATCGATATTATTAAACCGCTAACTTCGCAACCATTCTGATGCACTAAGGTCGAAACCTAGTGGTCAAAATTTACTGCTATACAGGACACGCCATGACCAAAACCGAAATCGAAGCTGCGGCATTTCGCCGATTATTGAAACATCTAGACGAACGCAAAGACGTGCAAAACATTGATTTAATGAATCTCGCAGGATTTTGCCGTAATTGCTTAGCGAAGTGGTACACGTCAGCGGCTGCCGAAGGCGGAGAAGCACTCACTTATGATGCTGCGCGCGAGATTATTTATGGTATGCCATATGATGTTTGGAAGGCGCAATACCAACAAGAAGCAACACCAGAACAATTAGCCGCCATGAATAACTCGTCACAGTTATAAAACGATAAACTCGACGACATGTGCGTATAAAACACGAAGGAGATTGAACCTGTGAAACAATTATCTGCGTTTATTATTGCCCTACTTATTATTTTCCCTAGCTGGGCCGATGAACCTTTTATCGACGTCAGTGGTTACGGAAAAATCGAAGTCATGCCCGATTATTTGCAGCTGTATATTTCTCTTAGTGATACCAAGAAAACATTAGCCGAAGCCCGCGACAGCGTTGAGTCCGTGTTCCAGCAAGTATTGAAAGTGCGATCTGATTTAAATATTAGTAAAGATGACATCGACGCAGCGCACATTAGTAATCAACCGATGTACGAATGGCAACGCGATAGCAGCACACGCAAATACACCGGCGAACAAGTCACCCGCCGCGTGACGATTACACTGCGCAATCTTGATGATTACGGCCGTTTAGTACACCGCTTAATGGAAGATGGCCGTATTCAAATTCAAAATACTAATCTGCGTTTTAATGACCTGCCAAGCTTACAGCGTAAGGCCACCAAACTTGCACTACTCGATGCACGCGACAAAGCGAATTTTATGGCCACCACGTTAGATAACAGCCTAGGCGCAGTGCAGTTTATTCAAGAGCAAGGCGGCTATAATCCTCAGCCGGTTGTGATGATGGCGCAAATGCGCAGTGCAAAAATGGAAGATTCGTCAGTTGGATCAGAAATGTTGATTCAAAAACAAGATATCGAACAGAGTGTGCAAGTTCGCTTTGCCATTACAGAAAAATAGTAAAAATGAACAAAGATCTAACGACAACGCCTAGTATAACTAGTGGTCGCTACCGTCACTACAAAGGTAGCGATTACGAAGTTTTCGGTTTAGTGCGCCACAGTGAAACCGAAGAGTGGTTGGTGCATTATCGTACGCTCTACGGTGATTTTAGCCACTGGGTAAGACCCTATGCTATGTTCACTGAAGAAGTTGTGATTGACGGTGTTGCCCAACCGCGCTTTGCTCTGATAAATGACGAAGCCGTTATAATTAACGACCAATAGCATCATGACTCCAGCCATTAATGCCGCGAAAAAAGCGGGGATTCGCTACGACATTCTAGAGTATCAACACGACTCCGATGCGCCTTCCTATGGTGAAGAAGCAGCCAACGTTTTAAATTTACCCACTGCGCAAGTTTTTAAAACCTTACTGGTCAGCCTTAGCGGCCATAAAAGTTCACTTGCGGTTGCCGTTTTACCGGTTAGCCATCAACTAAGCCTAAAGGCTATCGCGAAAGCGCTGGGTGCCAAAAAAGCCGATATGGCCGACCCTAAGGTCGCTGAACGAACAACGGGATACATCGTTGGTGGTATTAGTCCAATTGGTCAAAAAAAAGCTCTACCCACGGTAATTGACCAGAGTGCAACGGCATTTACCGCCATTTATTGCAGCGCAGGACGTCGAGGTTTGGAAATTGGCCTAGCGGCTAACGATTTAGCTGCACTCACCCGAGGTATTTTTGCCGAAATTACGGCACAATAGGCACAGCGTTGTTTTTTCTATAGTTGTAATAAGTGATTTCGCATGAAGCTGCCTAAGCTCGTCCCATTATTAATATTCCCCTTGTTGCTGATAGCAGCATGTACTCCACTGGGATACCAAAAAGCACAGGTTAGTCCAGACACTCACCAAGACGGCTATCTTGATAAAGAAGTCTCGCCAGGGGTTCATATTATTGAAGTACGCCAAGAAGCACGCTACGCCCTCATGTTTCATCGCGAGACGACCGAAGCACGTTTTCGTACTCACTGGGAACGCCGCGCTGCCGAACTGTGTCCTAACGGTTATACCGGCACACCCGAGATGATTTCTCCGCGCGAAGCACGTATCGATGAGTTTTATTGCACTCTCGAAGTCTGTCAGAAATATCCTTTATTATCGGGTGTCGCCTTCTGCAAAAAAGTATACGAGCTGTAAATACAGCTCGTCACTATTGCGCAAACCAGATCAAAACATCAGCATTTAAGCTAAGCCACCCCGAGTTAAGTGGTCGGGATCAAGTAGTTTGGTTAATTCTGCCCGCGTCAAATCAGTATGTTCTTCGGCAACATCAATAATCGCACGCTGCTCGCGGTAAGCGAGCTTGGCAATTTCTGCCGCTTTGGCGTAACCAATAATCGGATTCAACGCAGTCACTAAAATTGGATTGCGCGCCAAAGCTTCTTGCAGTCGGGCTTCGTTCACCTTAAAAGTCGCAATTGCTTTATCCGCTAACACTAGGCTGGCTTGAGTCAGTAAATGAATACTGTGCAGTAAATTACTCGCAATCAATGGCAACATGACATTCAGTTCAAAATTACCCGACTGCCCAGCAACGGTTATGGTGGTGTCATTGCCAATAACTTGAGCAGCCACCATAGCCACGGCTTCAGGAATAACCGGATTAACCTTACCTGGCATGATAGAAGAACCAGGCTGCAATGCTTCTAGCTCAATTTCGCCTAACCCAGCTAACGGACCAGAGTTCATCCAGCGTAAATCATTAGCAATTTTCATTAAGGATACCGCTAAAGTTTTTAGCTGACCCGATACTGCTACCGCCGTATCTTGGCTTGCGATTTGGCTAAAGCGATTATCCGCCTCGGTAAAATCGAGCCCCGTTTGCTGCGATAAGACTTGGCAAAATAATGCGGAGAAATTAGGGTGTGCGTTAATTCCTGTGCCCACCGCGGTGCCACCTTGAGCAAGGGATTGAACAACAGGCTGTAACTGTTCAAGGTTGCGTATATTTTGCTGAATTTGGTTCGACCAAGCGTAAATGGTTTGATCCATACGCACAGGCATAGCATCCATTAAATGCGTACGACCTGTTTTTACAATATCTTTTAAGCTTTCCGCTTTAGCATTCATCACCTGCTTTAAATGGTTCAATGCCGGTAATAACTCGTGAGCCAAGCCAATGGATGTCGCGACGTGAATACTGGTAGGAATAACATCGTTACTACTTTGGCCAGCGTTCACATGATCATTAGCGTTCACCTCTTGCCCGCACATCATTGCTGCGAGATGCGCTAGCACTTCATTAGCGTTCATATTAGTGCTGGTGCCGGAGCCCGTTTGAAAAATATCAATAGGAAAATGATCCATGAGATCGTCACTATTGAGCAAACCTTGAGCAGATTTTTGAATAGCCGCCGCAATTTCGACGTCGAGTTGATCCAACTGACGATTGGCTTCAGCAGCGGCCATTTTTACTTGCAACAAAGCACGAATAAACGTGCTCGGCATTGTCTGCTGGCTGATATTGAAGTTGTTGATTGCTCGCTGGGTTTGCGCTCCGTAGAGGGCATGAGCTGGGACTTCAAGATCCCCCATGCTGTCGTGTTCAATTCGTGTTGCACTTGTCATGCGCCATACACTCCTATTGCTCGCGAATGTCCATGCCCCAGACTAAGGCAATACATAGGCATTAGCCAATAAGACTGATGAATCAGACTGTTGAATATTCGTATGACGTTTACTAGGGTGTTTTTTTACGCCAATAAAAAAGAGCGCCGTAGCGCTCTTTTCAATCAAAGAAACCGAATTTACGCGGCTTTCGTATTCATCTTCTTCTGTAGACCAACGACTTTAGTGAAAATCCACTGATAAGAAGTCGGCAATAGACGTACCATAATATCTAAGAAGTGAGCATCCGGCCCAATCAGCACACGACGCTTGTTCTTCTTAACACCATTAAGAATGGTCTTAGCGGCTTTATCAGGAGTAGTGATAAACATCTTCTCGAAGTTAGCTACAGTATCATTGTCATCAGTACCAGTAATCGAAGCCGTACTCGATGACATACGTGAAGACTTAGCAATGTTAGTTTTGATACCACCTGGATGAATACAGGTCATGCTTACCGGAGATCCGGTGCTCTCTAAATCCTGACGTAACGATTCGCTCAAACCACGCACTGCGAACTTGCTGGCATTATAACCGCTCATCAGTGGCTGAGATGCCAAACCAAATACGCTAGAGATATTAATGATATGCCCTTCTCCACCACGTTCCATGTGCGGCAAGAAGGCTTTAACACCATACAAAACGCCGTAGAAGTTGATGTTCATAATCCATTCGAAATCTGAGATTTCTAAAGCAGCTACCGTACCCGCTAGAGCAACACCTGCGTTATTGAATACCATGCTGACTTTACCGTGATCGGCGACTACTTGGTCTGCCCAAGCAAATACGGCTTCTTTATCCGATACATCAAGCTTTTGAATAGTCACTTTAACTGGATAGCGCCCCAACATCTCAGCAGTGTCCGCTAAACCGGCTTCACTTACATCGCTGATCGCTAGATTGCAGCCTTGCTGCGCAAGATTCATAGCTAACGCGCGTCCGATACCTGAACCAGCACCTGTAATGGCTGCTACTTTATTATTAAAATTTTGCATAATGAATCCTCAGTTTTAACGCCCTTAGTGATGGGAGCTATCAGTCTAGTAAAGCCTAAGCACGACCATGGTTAAATGTATTGGCTTTCGATGAATGCACTTTAACTGCCATAGCCAAAATGCACAGGTCGGTTACGGACATTTTCAATCATCATGTCGTACCCGAGCTGGCACTACAAAGGCTAAAAAAAGGACGCCGAAGCGTCCTAAAGGTACTGCAACCCAAAAGCTTTCATGCTGACTTCTTATTCAACTTACCTTGAAGCTTAACCACTTTCGTAATAATCCACTGATATCCAGCTGGAAATAAACGCACCATAGCATCAAATACATAAGCATCTGGGCCAATCAATACTCGACGTTTATTTTTCTTAACACCATTTAAAATTGTCTTTGCTGCTTTATCGGGAGTAGTAATAAAGGTTCGTTCAAAGTCTTTAATTGTTTTATCGTTATCTGATCCCATCACTTCAGATGTACTAGCAGACATACGCGACTGCTTAGCAATATTTGTTTTAATACCACCAGGATGAACACAAGTAGAACTCACGACAGACTGAGTACTTTCCAAATCTTGGCGCAGCGATTCCGTTAAGCCACGAACCGCGAATTTACTCGCGTTATAGCCGCTCATTAAAGGTTGAGATGCTAAACCGAAAATACTGGATATATTAATAACATGCCCTTCTCCGCTTCGTTCCAAGTGCGGCAAGAATGCTTTAGTACCGTAAAGCACGCCATAGAAGTTAATATTCATGATCCATTCATAATCAGAGATATCTAACGCAGCAACAGTGCCAGACAATGCCACTCCGGCATTATTAAATATCATATTTACGCGACCATGATCCGCCACTACTTGATCTGCCCAAGCATAAAATGCATCTTTATCTGAAACATCGAGTTTCGTCGTTTTTACCGTTACCGAATATTGGCTCAATAAAGAAACCGTCTCGGCTAAACCTGCTTCACTGACGTCACTCAAGGCCAAGTGACATCCTTGCTGGGCGAGGTTAATAGCTAACGCACGCCCGATACCTGATCCGGCACCCGTAATTGCTGCCACTTTATTATTAAAGTTTTTCATAGATTTCTCTCAATTTATGGTGTGATCAGCACTGCGGAAGTTTTTCGTCCAGCGCAAATAGGTGAAGCTAAAGCCCGGAAACATGGCAATCACATGCCCGCTTTTACTTTTATACCAACTATTACAACCACCTGACTGCCAAACCGTTTTATTCATTTCTTTATGAATGTGGGTGGTATAACTGTCTTCAGCTTCAGGCGTTACTTCAATCGTTTTAGCATTACCATTACGCACAGCTTTAATCGCCGATAGTATGTAATTCATTTGCGCTTCAATCACAAAGATAGCGGATGTATGACCAATACCAGTATTTGGACCAGTTACCACGAACAAGTTTGGAAAATTAGGTACAGTTGTACCTAAGTATGCGCGCGGGAATTCACTCCAGACATCGCCAAGCTCTTTTCCTCCGCGACCAATAACAGGGTAAGAAATCACCCCATCGGTAGCATCGTAACCAGTGGAGTAAATAATCAAATCAAGATCCAGCGTCTCACCATCCTGAGTCTTAATGCCGGTCGCGGTGATCTCTTCTATCCCTTGCTCTTTACTATGCAAAGTAACGTTATCGCGACAAAAAGCGGGATACAAAGTGTTCGATAAAATAATACGCTTACAACCAATGGTGTAATCCGGCGTCACCTTGCGGCGTAATTCTTCATCTTTAATTTGATGCTTAATATGCTTTTCTGCTTCACGTTGAGCAACCAACTTAAGCATGGTCTTAGAATACTTGAATCCAACAACACGCGATTCTAGACTCCAATAGATAAAGGTACGCAACGCTTTATAAATAGCTTTATTACGTAATAACGCCCGTTGCCATGGTTTAAATACACGATCTGCACGAGGCATTACCCAATGCGGTGTACGTTGAAATACATGGAGATGCTCACAATCGGGAGCGATCGCAGGAATAACCTGTGCAGCACTGGCACCACTGCCAATGATGGCAACTTTTTTGCCGCGTAAATCGTAGTCGTGATCCCAGTTATTCGTATGAAAACTCTTACCCTGAAAAGAATCACGGCCTTTAAAATTCGGAATAACGGGCGTGCTCAACGGGCCTGATGCATTAATCACAAATTGCGCATCCAACGGCTCTTTGCCATCAAGTTCAATCTGCCAACGCTGACTGGCGGCATCCCACTCAATACGGTTTACATTGGCATTGGTGAGTGTTTTGTCACGCAATTTGTATTTTTCAATAACGTAATTGGTGTACTGATTTAGCTCTTTTTGCTCAGCAAACATTTGCGACCAGTCATACGGCTCATGCGAAATAGAATAAAGCGGCGATTGCACATCCACGGCGGCACCCGGATACGTGTTTTGGCACCAAGTACCGCCCATGAACTCTCGGCGCTCAAGAATAATAAAATCCGTAATACCCTGCTTGAGCAGATTAATAGCAGCACACTGCCCACCGAAACCACTACCGATAATAATTACGTTGTAACTTTTCATACCTGAGTACCGCCTCAAAAACGTATCAGCACAAAATTGAACCAAGACTGCTGCTGATATTGTTATTTTTATACCAATCTGACGACAGGCAATGTCACTTTACTTCTGACGACAGCTGTTGTCAAATTAGCGCATGACAAAATCTACAGTACAAACAACGGGCAGAACTTACGGTGGCATGAGCCAAGAAGAGCGCATAGCCCAACGCCGTCAGCAGTTCTTATGCGCCGGTATCGATGTTTTTGGGACGGAAGGCTTTCGCAGCGTGACGGTGCGCCGTATCTGTAAAGAAGCGAAACTAACCGACCGTTATTTCTACGAATGCTGTGGCTCTATTGAATCTCTGCTAATGGATGTGTACGAACACTGTATGCAGAAAACGCTCAAAGGGGTGACGGCACATATCGCCAGCCAAGCCAGCACTAAGCAGTGGCAACAACTCATTAATACCATCTTGGATAGCTTTTTCCAGGAAATGGAAGATCCTCGCGTGGCGCGTATTTGCATGTTTGAAGCCGATGGTGCCAGTGAGGATATGCATCAACTGTATAACCGCTACATCGGCAAGTTTGCACAACTTACTATACAAGTCAGCAAGCACTATGTTGATGATTGGCAATTGAGCGATGAAGAAGGCGACGTCATTGGCAATGCCTTAATCGGTGGCGTGATTCAGGTGACTCGCAACTGGGTTCTTAGCGATTACCAAGTGCCTCGCGCTGTATTAGTTAGTGGCGCAGGCAAGATTTTCGCGGGTATGGCCACCCTCTTTGGTTTAACCACGAATAAAGATTTACTGCCCGCTTAAAGCACAGATTTAGAAGGCATATCGGCAAGGCTCTAACTGACAGCATCAGTTGCTAAGGGTACAATACGCTCCATTCTTAGTGGCGCTTCAGCCACTAACTTTTTATTTGATAACCTCTGCCGGAGTCACCGGCCAGGATTTTGTATGATTCGTATCAACGAACTCGCCTTACCTCTAGACCATCCTACCGATGCCATTCGTAGCGCCATAGTGCAGCGTTTAGCCATCGAAGATGCCGATCTTATTCAGTTCACGGTATTTAAGCGCAGCTATGATGCGCGAAAAAAATCGACTGAAATTAAGTTCATCTACATCATTGATCTAGAAACCCGCAACGATGCCGAGATACTAGAGCGCTTCGCGGATGACCAGCATATTCGTGTCGCACCAGACACCGGCTACTATCCCGTCGCTCAAGCACCAGAGAATTTAACCGAACGACCGATAGTCGTTGGCTTCGGCCCTTGCGGATTGTTTGCAGCACTAACGCTAGCGCAAATGGGCTTTAACCCTATCGTGTTAGAACGCGGCAAAGAAGTGCGCCAACGTACTAAAGATACCTGGGCACTCTGGCGCAAGAAGGTACTCACCGCAGAATCAAACGTCCAATTTGGTGAAGGCGGTGCGGGCTTGTTCTCCGACGGTAAACTTTACAGCCAAATCAAAGATCCCAAGTTTTATGGTCGTAAAGTCATGCACGAATTCGTCCGTGCCGGTGCACCAGAAGAAATCTTATTTATCAGCAAACCGCATATCGGCACCTTCCGTCTAACAGGCGTTGTGTCCACCATGCGCGAAGAAATCAAAGCCTTAGGCGGTGATGTTCGTTTTGAGCAAAAAGTAACTGACTTATTGATTGAAGATGGTCGGATTGAAGGCGTCGTGTTAAACGATGGCGAAATTATTCGCAGCCGTTATGTGATCTTGGCGCTTGGTCATAGTGCTCGCGATAGCTTCCGTATGCTTCACACACGCAATGTTTTCATCGAAGCCAAGCCATTTGCCATTGGCTTCCGTATTGAACACCCACAATCATTAATTGATAACGCACGCTTAGGTAAATACGCAGGTCATCCTGAGTTAGGCGCTGCCGATTATAAATTGGTTCACCATGCTAAAAATGGTCGCGCGGTGTATTCTTTTTGCATGTGCCCTGGCGGCACTGTGGTAGCAGCGACATCAGAGCCAGAGCGAGTCGTTACTAACGGCATGAGCCAATATTCTCGTAACGAGCGCAACGCCAACTCCGGTATCGTCGTGGGTATTCACCCTGAGAAAGATTTCCCCGGCGGCCCACTAGCGGGCGTGGAATTGCAAGAGGCACTTGAATCAAAAGCCTATGAGCTAGGTGGCAAAGATTACTGCGCGCCCGGCCAATTGGTTGGCGATTTTATTCGTGGTAAACCGTCAACTAAGTTCGGCGAAGTTGAGGCTTCGTACAAACCCGGTGTGAAACTCGGTGATTTATTCCCGTCGCTACCAGCTTACGCCATTGAAGCAATCCGCGAAGCCTTACCAGAATTTGGCAAACAAATTCGTGGATTTGATCGAGACGATGCCATCTTAACTGGTATTGAAACTCGTACGTCATCGCCCGTTCGAGTCACTCGCGGCAAAGATTTGCAGAGTTTAAATACCCGAGGTTTATATCCTGCCGGTGAAGGCGCGGGTTACGCCGGTGGTATTTTGTCAGCGGGCGTTGATGGGATTAAAGTCGCTGAAGCGCTCGCGCTTGCCATGCTTGCTGACCTCAACTAAGCCCTCGCTGGAGGTGACACCATGAAGCTCGACGATATTAAAAAACTACACCAAAAAAAATACCGCACTCAGTTCGGCCATTTTTTAGTAGAGGGTGAGCATTTAATTCTCGAATTACAGCGGGCAGCCAAGTCGCAGCCGCAACTTGGCGCCAGCGAATTATTAGTAACCGAGCAGTACGCTGATTGGCACAGCGACTTCAAAACCACAGTCATTAGCGAACGCCAGATGACGCAAATCTCGGATACCAAGTCCCCCCAAGGCATAATCGCTGTGGTGCCATTATTGACCCCGTCAGATGATGACGCCCACCTTAGCAAAGCCGTTTATTTGCACGAGATTCAAGATCCCGGCAATTTAGGCACGATTATCCGCACCTTAGGTTGGTTTGGTGGTTTGCGGTTATTGCTCAGCAGCAATAGCGTCGATCCTTACAATCCCAAAGTCGTGCGCGCCAGCATGGGCGCTATCTTCCATGTGGCGATTGAACAAGAGGTCGAGCTCGATACCTTACCTCACCGCTATAAGAATATTGCCTGCCTAGACATGCAAGGCGAGGCGCTAAGCCACCCATCTTTCCATGCCTGTGAATGCTATGTTTTCGGCAATGAAGCACGTGGCATTCCACGCGACCAGCTAGAAGAACTCAGCCCCCATCCTTTTACCATTAAAGGTTGCGGCGATATTGAGTCGCTGAATTTAGCAACTGCGGTGAATATGTGTGTCTATGAGATGAACCGCTAATACAGACGATTAGCGATTACTCCGACAATCCCTCCCTTCGGCGTTGCCGTCACTGACAATCTGCGAGACAATGCCGCCCAAATTTTCTGTCTAGCGGTTGTCACAAACCACCGTTAGTCTAAAGCCGCATTTTAACTGTGATCTAGGAGTCGTTACATGACTACCCGTACCGAACTGGCTAACGCCATCCGCGCACTTAGCATGGACGCCGTACAGAAGGCTAAATCTGGCCACCCTGGCGCCCCAATGGGCATGGCTGACATCGCCGAAGTGCTATGGAACGACTACCTCCAGCACAACCCTGAAAATCCAGAATGGGCTGATCGCGACCGTTTTATTCTATCTAACGGTCACGGCTCAATGCTGATTTACTCTCTGCTGCATTTGAGTGGTTACGACCTTAGCATCGACGACCTGAAAAACTTCCGTCAGCTGCACTCTAAAACACCGGGTCACCCAGAATACGGCTACGCACCAGGTATCGAGACCACTACCGGTCCTTTAGGTCAAGGCATTGCCAACGGTGTTGGTATGGCACTGGCGGAAAAAGTATTAGCGGCACAGTTCAACCGCGAAGGTCATGACGTCGTTGATCACAACACCTATGTATTTATGGGTGATGGCTGCATGATGGAAGGTATCTCTCACGAAGCATGCTCACTGGCCGGTACGTTAGGGCTAGGCAAATTAATCGCGTTCTATGACGACAACGGCATCTCAATTGATGGCGAAGTTGAAGGTTGGTTTACCGACGATACCGTTAAGCGTTTTGAAGCTTACGGCTGGCAAGTAATTCCGCGCGTTAACGGTCATGACTCGGATGAAATCAAACAAGCCATTGAAACCGCTCGCGCTAACAGCGATCAACCGACGTTAATCTGCTGCAAAACCATTATTGGTTTTGGTTCACCGAATAAAGAAGGCAAAGAAGATTGCCATGGTGCGCCACTAGGCGACGACGAAATTGCGTTAACGCGCGAACGCTTAGGCTGGAAGCATGGTGCCTTTGAAATTCCAGAAAACGTATACGCAGGTTGGAGCGCGAAAGAAAAAGGCGCAAAAGCTGAACAAACTTGGAATGCTAAGTTTGATGCCTACGCCAAAGCGTATCCAGAATTAGCGGCTGAATTTAAGCGTCGCGTTAATAGCGAACTACCCGCGGATTTCTCTGCCAAAGCGCAAGCCTATATCGAAGAATGCCAAGCCAAAGGTGAAGTCATCGCAAGCCGTAAAGCATCGCAAAATACCTTGAATGCTTTCGGCCCACTACTTCCAGAATTTTTAGGCGGCTCAGCCGACTTGGCTGGCTCAAACCTGACCTTATGGAAAGGTTGTGAAGGCGTAAGTGCTAACGATGCAGCTGGCAACTATGTTTTCTACGGCGTACGTGAATTCGCTATGAGTGCCATGATGAATGGTATTGCTCTGCACCGTGGCTTTGTTCCATACGGCGCTACCTTCCTGATGTTTATGGAATATGCACGTAACGCCGTGCGCATGGCAGCACTAATGAAGCAACGCGCTATCTTCGTATACACCCACGATTCCATTGGCTTAGGCGAAGACGGCCCAACCCACCAGCCAGTAGAACAAGTTGCTAGCTTACGTTACACCCCGAATCTGCAAACTTGGCGTCCATGCGATACCGTTGAATCCGCAGTGTCTTGGAAAGCAGCGATCGAACGCACCGACGGCCCAAGCGCCCTCATCTTCTCGCGTCAGAACCTAGCGCACCAAACTCGTGATGCACAGCAAGTTGCAAACATCACCAAGGGGGGCTACATCCTGAAAGATTGCGCCGGCACGCCAGACGCTATCATCATGGCAACAGGCTCCGAAGTCCAGTTGGCGGTCGAGGCTGCCGAGAAACTCACTGGTAAGAATATCCGTGTGGTTTCAATGCCATGTGCAGAACTCTTCTCTGCGCAAGACGCTGCCTACCGCGAAGCCGTATTACCGGCGGCGGTCAGCGCACGCGTTGCGGTTGAAGCACTGCACAAAGATTACTGGTACAAGTTCGTTGGTCTAAACGGCGCTGTGATTGGTATGGAAACCTTCGGTGAATCTGCACCAGCAGGCGACCTGATGAAACACTTCAACATCACCACCGAAGCGGTAGTTGAAGCGGTTAGCGGCCTGCTCTGATACAAGAGACAGCGCAGAAAAAACCGGGCCTAGTGCTCGGTTTTTTTATTCCTGTATACTGCTTCTTAGACCAATAAGGCCAGCACGGTTGTGCACCCATGACTCCTGCACGATAGGGCCAGTATATAAACAAGGAACGTTGCTAAATGCCGACTCGCATTCTTTCACCCCTTCTAAAAACCGGTATTCTCACGGCATTAGCCACTGCCCTGATCACTGTTGCGCCTTATTCAATGGCAATTACCGACTTTGATGGTGACGGCGTCGCCGACATTGACGATAACTGCCCAGAGATAGCAAACCCAGATCAAACAAACTCCGATTTCGACGATGAGTTCCTAGGTGATGCCTGTGACGATGACGACGACGACGATGGGGTGTCTGACGTACTTGAAGATCTATTCGGCAGTGACCCAACGAATCCCGACGTACTCTCAGATGATTTTGATGGTGACGGTTACAACAACCTGATTGAAATACTCTTGGGTTCCGCAGCAGATGATATTAACTCCATTCCCGAATCGGTCACATTTTTCGAAAAAGATTTCACTGATATAAGCCAAATTCACTTCGCGCCATATTACGCATGGAACTATCAAGATTGGGCCATAGAACTTGGTAGAGGTGACACCGAAAATATTATTGCAACTCTGGATATTCCATTGAACCCAGCGATCGACGGCATTGTAAAAATATCTTTTTATAGTAGTGACGGGGTAGTACTTCCCGATGTTTATATCAATGGTGTAAAACAAGGCAATGAAATTTATGGTGAAACACAAGCTGATTATACAGCTGATCTCACCATGAAAATTACTGCCGGTCCAACCCTGATAACGATTGCACATGAAATACCCACCTCGAGCGATCAGGTTCTTCAATTCAAAGACATAATCTTTGCGGCTGATACTGACAACGACGGCATTATAGAAACTGAAGATAACTGCACCTTAATAAGTAACACCGATCAGTTAAATTCAGATAATGATAGCTTTGGTGATGTTTGTGATGACGATGACGACGATGATGGTATTTCCGACGATTTGGAAGCCACATTAAATACCGATCCGAAAACGCCGACGGATGCGACCGAAGATTTTGACGGCGACGGCTACAATAATCTTATTGAAGTATTACTAGGCTCATCACCAACCGATTCAGAATCCATTCCTGCGACCACCGATGACCTTGTCATTGATTTTAACAGTGGCCGATCAGACCGGGTGTTGGCGACGCCGAGTCAATTGTGGGCGCTTGACGATACCGGTGACGTTGGCAGCAAGAGCTATCAAACCCTAATGATCCCAAGCGTCATCTATGACGAACCCTACTTCGGTGATATTGACGAAACTATCACAAGCCAATTTACTGTTGCGCTTAATAACGCGTCTGCTGGCGTATTAAATATAGTTTTTTTAGAACACCATGATAACGATCCCTTTGCTGCTGTACCGTTCACAGTCAACGTAATAGTTGATGGGACAGAAGCATCGCTAGACGGGCTCTCATACAAAAGCCAAAGCTGGTTACACCATTACCCTTTAACCAGTGGCCCTCATCTAGTTACCATCGTATTTACCATTGAATTCAGTGATTACAAGCAAACTTACGCATCACTCAATGTCGATGCCATTGCCTTCGGACAAGATGCCGACAACGACGGTATTGTTAACCCATTAGATAACTGCCCATACCAATACAAGGAAGATCAAACCGATTCCGACGGTGACGGCCTCGGTGATCTCTGCGATTACGGCGATGCCGATACCGACAGTGATGGTGTCGCCGACATTGATGACAACTGCCCCCTAGTCTACAACCCTTATCAAGAAAACTATGAAGACAGCAGCCTACCCTTTATAGATAGCTGGGGCGATGCCTGCGATACCGACGATGACCAAGATGGCTTGTCTGACGCCCTCGAAGCGACGATAGAATCAAGAGATCCACGCTACCGCGAAAATTTCTATGCAGATTCTGACGGCGACGGTGCGGTCGATGTGTATGAATGGAATATCGGCACTGATCCTTTCGTTTATAACGAATTCACAACGATTGATATTACCCAGTATTTTCCTCTTGGAAATATCGAATACACCTATGAGGCTTTTTCTGATTACGGTGGCACCCCGTCTCTACATGATATTTTGACTGGCAATATTGAAGCGCTAGAAAATAATCAATTTCACGACGATTCGGTAGGAATAGTCGGCTTAAATACACGGGATTATGAAATCCGCGAAGACGGTATTTATATCACCCAACTCGGATATGATGGCGAAATTACCTATCCTGATGGATTAAAATATTTACCTTTTGAAATGCAAGAAGGCGAAAGCTTTTATTCTGAAACCACAGCACAATATCATTTTTCGAGATCAGAAAGCCCCCGAGACTATACAGAACACAACTTAATCATAATGCTCGACAAAGGCGTGATGGAGTTTAATGGCCAGCAAGTTAATTACATCACCTTGTTCGACGGTGAAAGAAATTCTCGCTTTCTAGAGGGCATAGGTCGTTACGGTATGGAATCACTGCATATTATTAGTGCCAATACGGATGACCGTGTCGATATCAAACAGATTGCAGCAGACATCACTAAAAGCAGCCAAACACCAGAAATTCCAGAGCCAGTAACCGAACAGACAGTAGAACGCAAAAGTAGCTCTGGAGGCGGTGGCAGCCTATCGCCATTCTGGCTACTCATCGCTTGTATAAGCGTCGTCTTCCGACAGCGCTATTTTTACGCCAGACGATTCCAACCAATATAGGTACCTCATCGTCTTCCTAGAGTATAAAAAGCCGAGAATAACTCGGTTTTTTATACTCCAAATATCCGCTCAATAGTGGCGTACTTAGACTAAGCTTAAAATACTGTATTTGAGAGCGGTTTTCATTTATCTAGCAATGCAATTCCACGACTGCTAACCTATAAATCGCTTTGATTTAGTACAGGCATAGAATTTCCAATGTTATCTAGGATCACCGGTACCGCACTGCAGCTTTGCGTAGGGCTACTAATGAATTCAATAGTAGCCGCTGAAGGTATGAATTTTGCTCTGGTCGGTAAAAGTATTGATGATCAAAACTTCATCGATGCCGCTCAGGGATGCCAAGAAGCCGCCGCATTAAATGCCGATACTTGCGTTTTACTAGGAGGACACGGAGATTCCAATGCCCACTTGCAATACAATGCAATCGAGACAGCACTCGCCTCTCGCCAATACGATGCCATTGCGATTTCTGTAACTAAGTCTGAATTTATCGCACAAGCCATTAGTCAGGCACGCATTCCTATTTTAACGTTTGATTCACCCTTCAGTGGTGTCGATAAAGTACTTAGCCGTGGCTATGTCGGTGCCGATAACGTGACTTTCGGACAAGAACTCGCCCTGATGGCACAAGAACTCAAGCCTAACGGCGGTTGCATCTGTTTAATGACGGTAAACCATGACCCCAATCTTGCCGAACGAATCTTAGCCGTACGGCGCACTCTAAGCGGTCAAAAAAGCTTCTTGGATGGTCAACGTTTACAAGGTGAAGGTGGTTGGTACGAGCCTGAACGTTGCCCATGGAACTCTGGCGATAATGTTGAACGTACCATGACGCAACTCAGCAATACCTTTAATGGTATTGGTTCTGATGTATTTCTCTCCGTAGGCGCTTGGCCAATGAATGATATCGACACCTTCCGGGATACGGTAGAAATCTATAACAACGAACTAAAGACGCATAAAAAGATTATCATTATTGGTGTCGGCAAAATATTGCCGAGCTATAAAGCATTATTAAAAGACCATTTAGTACACGCCTTCGTGAGTATCGACTTCTTCGAAATGGGTCGAGAAACCTATCGAAATATGAAAAAAGCGGCAAATGGCGAGAGCATTGCGAGAACAACATATACCAAAAATGAAATCGTGCGCTTAAATTCAAGTCTGGAAAATACCACTAAAGAAGCAGTGATCCCCACCGACAAGTAATATCTATTACTTCAACTCAATGGTCTGAATGCTGTCTTTTTCGATACATAACTCTAAACGTACTGCTTGCAGCAAATGATGCTCGCTGCCTAACATTCGAAAGTCTTCAGCGGTTAATGGGCTTTGAAAGCGTTTTAAATAATAACGACCATCAAATGCATAAATCTTATCGCCAACAATGGGATACCCAAGATAGGCTAAATGCGCACGAATTTGATGTTTTTTACCGGTAAACAATCGACATTCAATGAGCGACCTATCACCTTCATTACGAATTACTTGAAAATGGGTTTTACTAAATTTCGGGTTTTTATAATCGCTAACATCGTCTTCAACCACATACATACGACTACGAATAGCGCTGCCTTCGCGCTCGGAGATGTCGCATTCCAATGTCATTTCTTGCCAATCCGGTTTGCCAAACACCCAAGCATGATAAATTTTACCTTGCATTAGACGCTCAAAATTCTTCTTCCATTTTTTATCCGCGTAAGAATTTTTCGCCAATAAAATAAGACCTGATGTTTCTGTATCTAAGCGATGTAATAACTGTGCTTGCGTCCACGGACTATGGCGACGAACAAGAGAGATCAAAGTACCGTATAAATTTCGCGTCGTGCGACTAACCGGCAACAACGGCGGCTTGTATATCGCCAGTAATTCGTGATTTTCCCAGACGGTCGTCCAGTTAGTATTAACAGGGTCTTCGCCATGATTTGAAATTTCAACACAGAGGCGATCCTGAGTCTTTAATACATAATGAGCCGAAATTAATATCTGCTTAATCTCTGCATGATTATCTTCGCTAACCTTAAGCCAAACTCTTTCGTCGGCGAAGTATTGGGCTAATTCGTCTAGATTTAGCCGCGGAAAATGTGGTGCTATATAATCAATGGCCGTCATACCTGCATGCGATTCAAAAACGCTAAACCCCAATTGATATGATGCATGCTCGCTTAGCGAGTCAAACGTTACCAATTTAAGCCGAACCGCAAACAAAAAATGAGAGGGAAGATCCTAGACATAATGTCACTTTTGCATAGTAAAACGGCTTTGATTGTATCACTTTCGATTCCACGCCCCCTATTTGATTGAAAAATACGCAAATAGACCGAATTTCGGCCGGATAATCCCTTATCTTAATTGCATTATCCGTAGACAATAGTCGACATCATCAAATGAGGTTGAATTATGTTCCAGCGAGCCTTGGCGTCGTTATCCGAAGAGCGTTTCGCGATCCCCTTAGAGGAAATCAAACAACGCCATGAATTACCCGACTCGAAGTATCTAGAGTTGCAGGGGATGAAGATTCATTACCGTGATGTCGGCCAAGGTCCTGTATTGCTTTTACTCCATGGTATGTTTTCGTCTCTGCATACTTGGAACGATTGGAGCGACATTCTCAGCAAGCACTTCCGTGTCATCTGTTTAGATAATCCAAACTATGGTCTTACCGGCCCACATCCAAAAGGCGTGTACAAACACATGTACAGTGACTTTTTGAACGAGTTCACTGATGCACTGGGGGTAGAAACCTGCATGGTAGCCGGAAACTCGCTCGGTGGTTGGATGACCTGGGACTTTGCAGCACGCTATCCACATAAAGTGAGTAAGTTTGTGTTATTGGATGCTGCTGGTTTCTTTTTTATTCCACCTGCGACTATCTCGTCGTTGGCTGTGCCCTTTGCTGGATGGTCGGCATCGCGAATGAAGATCCCGCGCAAGGCTTTGTATGGTTCAGTACGCTCTCTCTACGGCCAGCCAGATCGCATTAAAAAAGAACAATTAGAATGCTACTACGACATGATGATGCGACCAGGAAACCGGGCCTCAGCCGCTCGTGTTGTGCGTTACATTCGTAATAATGTGGGTTTTGATACGCGCCCACTGAAAAATATTACTCAGCCAGCATTGATCATGTGGGGCAAGCAAGATGCATGGATTCCAGTAGCTCATGCGCATCGCTTTGCCAAGGCAATTCCAAACGCTCGTACGGTGATTTACGATAATTGCGGACACATGCCAATGGAAGAAATTCCAGAGCAAAGTGCTGCCGACTGCCTAGCATTTTTGTTAGAAAAATAATCGCTTTTTAACGTGATGCTTGTGCGGCGATCATACCATCAACACCTTGGTTTTCTGGTCGCCGCCATTCCCGCAAGTAGGCAAATTCACCAGAAAAACTCGGTATATCGGCAAAGTCTTGTTGCTTAGGTGCTGTAATCTCTGGAGCCACGATAAATGTCGCTTCGCCTGCTGGAATCTGTAATGCACGCAAACAATCACTGCGATATTTATAATTATCGACCTGATCGACGACCCACCATTCAGCCTGCATACGCTCATGGGTAATATCTAACAGCACATAGCCACGATAATAAAAATCAACAAATTCAAGATGTGGTAGTAAGGCTTCTAGCGAAGACGCTGCTAATTTTGCTTGCGCATACTGGGTAATCCCTGGTGAGGTCACCCCCGGCGTCACTAATTCAACCCCCAGCGCAGGTGTCGGTAAATCTGCGAATGGATCATCATGTAAGGTCATTGCCCAACTCGAATGAATATCGCCGGTTAATACCACCCAGTTTTCAACATTTGCTGCGCGAACACTGTCGAATAAGCGCTGCCTTGCCGCTGGGTATCCGTCCCATTGATCGTAATTAAAAGGACGGTCATTGGTACCAAGCTGCGCCACCATGACCTGTTGACCCATGACTTTCCAACGCACTCCTTGCTGCTGCGCGGCTTGCAAACACTCACTTAACCATTGCTCTTGAGGATGGCCCAACAAGGTTCGGTCGCTGCGGTTACGTTCCTCCAAGGTTTCAGCTTGGGCATCACGTCCGGCGAGGCGAGTATCCAACATGTTTAAATCGAGTAAATCACCAAAACGAACATTGCGATAAACCCCCTGTTGATTAACGGGTTCACGCACCGGCATCCATTCAAAATAGGCTTGAACGGCTCCTGCTAAACGATCCTGCCATACACCTTCGGTCGCTTCATCGTGATTACCTGCACCGCCTAGCCATGCGTTATTAGCAACTTCATGATCATCCCAAATAATGTAGAAACCATGCTGACGATGTACTTGTTGTAAATCACGATCACTCTTGTAGCAAGCATGGCGTGCACGATAATCAGCCAGAGTAATGGCCTCTCTAGCAGGCTCATGCACACGTCCGCTTGTTAGGCTTTCTTCGAGGTTAGCATATTCATAAATGTAATCACCGAGATGCAAAATAGCATCGAGATCAGTACGCGCGGCTAAATCGCGATAAACATTAAAATAACCTTGGGCAAAGTTAGAACAGGAGGTAAATGCAATACGTAGATGCTCGCATGAACCTTCTGGCAAAGTGCGAGTTCGCCCTGTGTCCGACCACTGACCTAAAGCTTCAAAAGCATAAAAATACGTGGTGTTTGCTTGCAAGCCATCGACATCAATCTTAACCGTAAAATCGCGACTAGAATCCGTAACTCCGTAGGCATCGACGACCCTGTTTTTCAAATCTTGATCCAAAGCGACGACATAGCGAAAGCCAACACTGGCGGCATCATGATCGGAAGATATTCGAGTCCATAATATGACTCGGTCGGTTAGAGCATCGCCACTTGCCACGCCATGACGAAATGGAAATCCGCGACGCGATGACGGTAAACGAAACAAGGGCGCGAGCAATGTACTACCAGCGCTATCCAACAAAAACTCACGACGCGAAAGAGGCATTGGCCAGCGTCCACTGTAGACCTTTGATGGAATGCTAGTTAATCCGATCGGTATGACAGCGCCGTGGCAGGAGTCTGACAATATGATTGCCATCTGCTTACAGACAAATGACAAGGTACTACGTAATCCTGACCCAATCGCACCTAGTCAGCCAACACACGCACAGGCATGCTAAGTCAAATCTTGCAGGAACAGGCCACTTCCTAAGCTTGTTTTACCAATAACAACAACGATGGAGCTCCAATATGTCTTCTTCTCAACCCTCTTTATTCGCACGCACACTGCGTTATATGGGTATGACGACCCTTGACCAGCAAACAATGCGCGCCACCTATGCCAATGAAGACTCTAAGTTCTTTCCTTGTGACGGCAACGAGATTCATTATCGCGTTGAAGGACGTACAGATTCCGATGCACCTGTGCTGGTTATGCTGCATGGCATTATGGCGTCACTGCACACTTGGGACGGTTGGGTTAAAGAACTAAAAGAAGACTACAAGATTGTTCGTATCGACGTTCCCGCCTTCGGCCTAACCGGTGCGATTGCCAATGGCCGTTACGAAGTCGAGCGTATTGGTGACAAGATCAATGCTTTGTTAGAGCACCTAAAACTGGAGCACTTCAGCTTGGTAGGTAGTTCGTTGGGCGGATATATTTCTTGGGAACTTGCGGCCAAGCACCCAAGTAAAGTTGATAGCCTAATACTGCTAGATGCTGCCGGTTATCCCATGCCGTTGCCTTGGTTAATGAAGCTCCTCACCACACCAATTCTGCGTCACGCGATTGTCTTAGGCACCCCACGTTTTATGGTGAATATCACCCTTGGAGATGTCTATGGGGATCGCTCGAAAATAACCGATAGTGCCGTTCAGTATTACCACGACATGATGTTAGCCCGAGGCAACCGCCAATCATTAATTCGCCTATTTGAAGAGCTAGAACACATGACAGCAGAGCGCGTTAAGCAAGTAAAAGCGCCTACGTTGATTATGTGGGGTGATAAAGATCGCTGGATTCCACCTGCGAATGCCAAACTTTTCGCACGCGATATACCCGGATCAGAAGTCATTATGTACCCAGGTGTTGGCCATATTCCGATGGAAGAAATTCCAGAGCAATCAGCAGCCGATGCACATCAGTTCTTAAGCCGTGTGCTGGTAAAACCCGCAGTTTCTAAGCCCAAAAAAGAAGCCGTTAGCGCTAGCTAAGCGAGTATGGCCGTGCTTATGTAGAACACGGCCATCGTTATCCTTCACAGGCGACAACCTCTTCCGGCATTGCCGACTCCGCCAGCAATACCACCGCAAACACAACTGCAGACCAAAGCGATTCTGGCGTTATTGATAATACATATAGGTCGATAGCTGATTTCATATAATAACCCCTCTTTGTTAGCGTTAAACTATTAAACGCGCAGAGGACTTATTGTTGAAATGATATATTTCTTACGACTCGATTATAGAAAACTATAACGATGGCCAAGCCTTGCAGTAGAAAACAAGGCTCAGTCATGAGAACTTATTTCTGCTGCACCGGCCCAACCAACCAATGTGCCAAGCGATTCCCTACTAGTAGGGCAGCAACAAAAACCAGAATACTAGGATCAAATGCGAACAAGTCGACCAATGCAGGTCCAGGACACAATCCTACTAACCCCCAACCAATTCCAAATAATACAGCGCCAGAAACTAAACGAAGATCAATTCGGCTAATGCTTGGGGTATGAAATGCACTGGAAAACCAAGGCTGTTTTTTGCCTAAGCTCACACGATATACCAGAGCAAAAATAACCACAGCTGACCCCATTACTGCCAGCAACTCAGGTCGCCAGTTTCCTGCTATATCTAAAAATGCTCGTACTTTTTCCGGATCATTCATACCGGATAGTAATAATCCTAAGCCAAATATTAGGCCACTTAACAAAGCAACTAGATGGCTCACAAATCACCTCCTAAAACGCGCATCAACCAAACAGTGATAATCCCCGACACCATAAAAACAACCGTCGCAATAGTAGAGCGCACCGATAAACGCCCCATACCGCAAACGCCATGACCACTGGTACAGCCGTTACCCACATAGGTACCAAAACCAACAAATAAACCGGCAACAATCAGCAAAGGCACATTCGAGGTAATATGAATTGGAGCAGCTAAACCGAAAAGCTGAAATAAGGGATAAGCCAGCACCAATCCCAATAAAAAGAAGATTGCCCAATGACGTTGAGTTTCGCGCAATAAAAATAGGCTCGACAATACGCCGGTCATACCACTGATACGACCAATACCTAGCCATAACAGTCCTGCAGCTAGACCGATAAGCGCCCCACCTGCAAATTCATTAACCATATCACCCTCGCTTCAGCACCGTCAGGGGCTTTAGGTATGTATCAAAAAGTGGGCAATGTTACCGCAAATACCGGTTAGCGTCAGTGACCTTAAGGTAGCTGTTTTGTGACGCACTAATGTCACCTATACTGAGCGCAGAGTTTATATTTATTAGGATATTGTTTTTATGTCAGTGCGCGCTGCAATAACAACCCAGTTGATCCATGGCCAACAAGGTATTCCACTCAGCCTTATTGAAAAAGCAGACTACGAACGCTGGCTAGCAGAGCAATCAGCCAGTACCAGTAACTGGCTCAAAAACTCTGGCTACAAAGGCAGTGGCACCGCCCTTATTCCCGCCGCCGACGGGGCGCTAGGACAAGTAGTATTTGCCTGTGAATCGCTTGACGATTTTTTTGCATGCGGACAGTTGGCAAGCACCCTTCCTGCTGGAGTCTACACGCCGGATCGCGCCTTCGATACCAACCAATTAACGGCTATCGCTTTCGCATGGGGAGTTGGCGCCTACCGCTTTGATCGCTACACAGAAAAAGCCAGTGCCGAAGCACTTTTAGCCCTACCCGATGCGCTGGCAATTGCTGAGGCCGAGCGCCTTATCGAAGGTACCTTCCGCGTCCGCGACCTAATTAATACCCCTGCCGCCGATATGATGCCGCAAGATCTTTCGGCACAGGTTAAAGCGCTCGCAGACGAATTTAACGCCGACTTTGATGAAATTGTCGGTGATGCTTTACTGCAAGAAAATTACCCTATGATTCACGCCGTGGGTCGCGCCAGTGCTCACGCTCCACGTCTCTTGGATTTACACTGGGGCGATGAAAATCATCCTAAGGTTACCTTAGTGGGTAAGGGAATTTGCTTTGATACCGGTGGCTTAAATTTAAAGCCGGGCGAAGCCATGCGTTATATGAAAAAAGATATGGGCGGCGCAGCACACACGGTTGGGCTTGCTTACCTTATTATGGCTGCCAATCTCCCTGTACGTTTGCGTTTGTTAATTCCTGCGGCAGACAATGCCGTTAGTAGCGATTCGTTTCGCCCAGGTGATGTATTAAATACCCGTAAAGGATTAACAGTAGAAATTGATAACACCGATGCCGAAGGCCGTTTAGTCTTATGCGATGCGCTCGCTGAAGGTGCGAGTGAAAAACCGGAATTAATGATCGACTTTGCAACATTAACCGGCGCTTGCCGCGTTGCTCTAGGTACAGAATTACCCGGATTTTTTACCAATCAGCAGCAATTAGCAGGAGACTTGATGCAAGTCGGTGAACAAGTTAGTGATCCGGTCTGGAACTTACCTCTGCACAAAGCTTATAAAGATGCATTAAAAAGTGATATTGCTGATTTAGTTAATTCCGTGCCAACGCCATTTGGTGGAGCCATTACTGCGGCCCTGTATCTTGAAGCCTTTGTCGATAACACGCCATGGGTACACTTTGATGTGATGGCGTGGAATCGTCGTTCACTACCTGGCCGCCCCGTTGGCGGCGAGGCGATGGGCCTACGTGCAATGTTTAATTACCTACGCAATCGTTTCGCTGATTAACGATCAGGTATAAAAAAACCCGCCATTAGCGGGTTTTTTTACAAACAATAGCGCCTCTTAATTAAGCAGCATTATTACCTGTGGTGTTTGCTACGATTTCACGTTGTTCAATTTCAGACAAAGTGATTTCTACGGTTTCAGGCTTGTGATTAACCACAGCAGAACTCGCTTGTTTCTTAGCATTGCGATTGCCCTTTTTGAACAAGGTACGACGCATATCCAGCAGTGCACGACCAAACGTGCTCCAGCTCAGTGAGCCAGCGCAAGCCATTTCACTACCATTCATCCAATCTGGATTGCACTTTTCGAAGAAAGCAATCTTAGGAACCTGACGTTCTTTATCGGTAATTGGCGTTACGAAATCCGACAAGGCACAAGCTTCATCGCCAAACTCAACTAAACCATTCTCGCGGTTTAATTTTCCTGGAAATAAAGTATCCGCGGCAGCAAAAGCGACCTTTTTAAGATGGGCATTTTCACCGTCAATATTCGGATAATAATCATAAAAATTATTAGCCAAAATTAAATAGGTGCGATAACCCATTGAGATAAGGAACCAATTTAATTCGATAAACGGATGCTTTAAACGCTCAGCCAATACCCAACGGAAGAAAGACTGAGGAAATGCAGGATTACCCCAATATTCTTTTGCCATAACAGTATCACCGCTAAATAGCATACGTACTTGCTTGCCATCGACTTCAGTCAAAAAAGAAACTGCGGTAGAAAAACCGACTACTTTGCCGTCAGTTACTCGCTTAGCAATGTGCACACCCGTCTTCTTGGACAAGTCTGCCATAAATGTTTCAAACGGCGTATTTTGATAATACACACTAAATAATTTGTACATGCCGATGCAATCGTCAACGCTGACGTTTTCACGCTTTACATAGCGCATCTTGATTGGCGGCAATTTTATCGCTGGAGTATTCGATTTTTCGTGAGACATTTGCAGCACTCCTATCCTGACCCAAGGGTGGTCGGTTTATTCTTTTATTATAATAATGGTGCAAAACTATCAGGACAGGACCGTGCTTCAGAAATAGTACGAATTTCTCGGACGACAAAAATAAGAAGGGAACAACATTTATTAGCGTATCGACTACAAGCCTCAGAAGACTTTACTGACTAACTAACGACGCACGTTGTTTTTCTTATTATTTAATTGTGTTCGATATTTCTACTAATTTAGCCGAAACCAGCAAGAATAAGCTCAAGCGATAAGGTCGGCTTTGCGGTCTTTCCTGATCTTGTGTCTATGACACCGTCATCACCAATGCGATCCCTTGCATCTGCAGATAATCTACTGCCTGAGTCAATCGTAATATGACTCTTGGTAATGAGCTGTTGATGATACGCTCAAAAAGAGTACAGCCAATAGACTATTCGAGCCACGGCCGCCTTGGCTTGAATAGTCACATTTTTATTCAGATTTTGTAGGACAATCTAGAAATATCATCCCGATAGTGTTCATCAAAATCGGTAAATGCATCGCTATGTTGATCACAGCAACGAATGCGTCCCGACTCGATATTGTAGACCCAGCCATGTATTTGCACCTTTTTGGTCGCCAACTTAGCCGCGACAATCGGATGGGTACGCATATGCTGAACCTGTTGCAATACGTTCTCTTCAATCGCTTCGTTCAAATGCTCTGGAGCCAAACAAGCACCGCTTTCAATGCCATTACGCTCACGCACAATCTCCATGGCCGAACGACAGTGACCTAGCCATTCTTTTACATGAGGCAAACCCTTTAGCGCGCTCAGATCCATCGCGCCCTTGATCGCACCACAATCGGTATGTCCACAAACAATAATATGACGCACACCTAATACGGCTACTGCATATTCGATAGATGCTGTCATGCCGCCGGTTTCATTGCTGTGCGGCGGGATGATATTGCCGGCATTGCGACAGATGAAGAGATCACCAGGATCAGAGCCCGTCAGAAGATTGGGGTCAATGCGAGAATCGGAACAGGTAATGAACAAGATATCTGGATCTTGACCACCCGCCAGTGTGCCAAATAAATCTTTGCGTTCAGGGTATATATTCTGGCGAAAATGCAGTACGCCCTTGATGACATTATCCACGATCAATCCTCATATAAGTACGCGTAGCATAAGGCATTACAGTTTCAGGGCGAAGCCTTAGAGATGACATCTCCAACAATATTTAGCGGCTTGGCATAAGTTGCGCAAGCCGCACTGAATAAAGCTTAGGCTGTGATTTCAATCAGGATTTCGCCAGGGGTGACGCGATCTCCTTTTTGAATGTGAACCGCACTAACAGTGCCTGCAATATTGGCGTGTACTTCACTTTCCATCTTCATGGCCTCGGTCACCATAACCGCTTGGCCCGCTTTAACCACATCGCCCACTTTTACCAATACATCCACGACATTACCCGGCATAGCAGGTGTCACGTGGCCAGGCTCAGTCGCACGACCACGTCCACTACCCGCTTTTCCTTCGTATTGATTCAATGGCTCGAAGATTACCTCTTCAGGCATACCATCCATGGATAAATACAACTTACGACGACCAGACCCAGTTTCACCGACGCCCGTTACGGCAATTTCGTAAGTTTCGCCATGCACATCAATTAAGAATTCAGTGGCCACCGAAGTGCCCATCTTACCTTTCGCTACGGCCTCGACTGGCATTAACTCTTCTGGCTTCAAGGTACCATCTGCACGCTGTTGTAAAAACTCACGCCCTAAGTCTGGGAACATGGCAAAGGTCAGCACGTCTTCTTCGGAAAGCGCTAATGCCCCAATATCAGCACGCAACTTCTCTAGCTCTGGCGAGAGTAAATCCGCGGGACGTCCCTCTAAAACCTCTTCATTACCGATGGCTTTTTTCAGTAACTCCGCGCTTACCGCGGCAGGCGCATGGCCGTAGCCGCCTTGTAGGTAACGTTTTACTTCATTGGTGATGGTTTTATAGCGCTGCCCCGCCAGCACGTTGTAAACCGCTTGGGTACCAACAATTTGCGATGTAGGCGTTACCAACGGAGGAAAACCTAGATCTTCACGTACGCGTGGAATTTCGGCAAATACGTCGCGAATTTTATCTAATGCATTTTGTTCTTTTAGCTGGTTCGCTAAATTCGACATCATTCCGCCCGGTACTTGGCTAATCTGCACCGAAACATCTTCACGAGTGAATTCGCTCTCAAACTGGTGATACTTTTTACGCACTTCGCGGAAATAATCGGCAATTTCGCCCAGCAAGACCAAATCAAGCCCAGTATCGTAATCCGTACCTTTTAATGCCGCGACCTGAGATTCAGTGGCTGGATGACTTGTACCTGACGAGAATGACGAAATCGCGGTATCAATGCGATCGGCACCTGCTTCAATCGCCTTCATTTGACACAAAGGTGCCAAGCCAGAAGTCGAATGACTATGAACAACTAAAGGCAAATTTACTTCTGCTTTAATTGCCTTGACCAAGTCGTAGGTACCGTAAGGTGTCAGTAAGCCCGCCATGTCTTTAATGGCGATAGAATCTGCCCCCATGGCTTGCATATCTTTCGCTTGCTGCACGAATAAGGCCGCTGTGTGCACTGGGCTTGTGGTGTAACAAATCACACCTTGAGCATGCTTACCGGCTTTTTTAACCGCTTTCATTGCTGTTTCGATGTTACGCATATCGTTGAGTGCATCGAATACACGGAACACATCAATGCCGTTATCCGCGGCTTTTTGCACAAAAGCTTCGACCACGTCATCAGCGTAATGGCGATAACCCAATAAATTTTGACCGCGCAGCAACATTTGCAAGCGGGTATTTGGCAGAGCTTTACGCAACTGACGTAAACGTTCCCAAGGATCTTCTTTCAAAAAGCGCACACAGGCATCAAACGTAGCGCCGCCCCATACTTCCAAAGACCAATAGCCCACTTGATCAAGCTTTTCGCAAATCGGCAGCATATCTTCCGTGCGTAAACGCGTAGCGATTAATGACTGGTGGGCGTCACGTAAAACAACATCGGTTACTTCAATTTTCTTTGCGTTAGTCATGTGTTTTCTCCTGTGACTTACCAACCCGCATGGGCTGCAATGGCAGTGGCAATCGCCAAAGCAACTTCGCTTGGATGACGTTTATCTGAGTAATTCATTAATTCGGGATGGCTTGGTACGAAGCTGGTATCAAACTCGCCCTTTTTGAAATCAGGGTGCTGTAAAATTTGCTGATAATAATTTGCGGTAGTTTTAATGCCGTGCAAGCGCATGTCATCAAGGGCGCGCTGACCACGAGCAATTACCTCATCCCACGTCAGTGCCCACACCACCAGTTTTAAACACATGGAATCGAAATACGGCGGTATTTCGTATCCGGTATAAATGGCCGTATCAACCCGTACGCCCGGCCCACCCGGTGCGTAATAATGGCTGATACGACCAAAGCTTGGTAAAAAGTCGTTCTTCGGATCTTCCGCATTAATACGAAACTGCAGAGCATAGCCGCGATATTGAATATCCTCTTGGCGATAACTAAGCGGTAATCCTGCAGCAATGCGTAACTGCTCACGCACAATATCAACACCCGTAATGGCTTCAGTAATGGTGTGTTCAACCTGTACACGAGTATTCATTTCCATGAAGTACACTTCGTTACCGGTTAATAGAAACTCAACCGTACCCGCATTCTCATAACCAACCGCTTCCGCGGCTTTTACCGCTAAGCCACCGATATATTGTCGTTGCTCTGGAGTCAGTTGCGGGCTAGGGGCGATTTCGATCAGTTTTTGGTTACGGCGTTGGATGGAGCAATCACGTTCGAATAAATGCACGACGTTACCGTGACTATCGCCGAGAATTTGCACCTCAATATGACGCGGATTAACGATGCACTTTTCCATAAAGACATCGGCCGAACCGAAGGCTTTGGTGGCTTCAGAAATTACTCGCGGGTACTGAGATTTTAATTCTTCAGGCGTATCACAACGACGAATGCCACGACCGCCACCACCGGATGTCGCTTTCAACATAACGGGGTAACCAATTTCACCCGCTAACTTTAACGCCTCATCGAGATCGGCTAAGTTGCCATCAGAGCCGGGAGTGATAGGCACACCCGCCGCACGCATACTGTCACGTGCTTGGGTTTTGTCGCCCATTTTATGAATCACATCCGATGCGGGGCCGATAAAAATAACGCCCTTTTCCTCGCACAGGCGCGCAAAATTTTGATTTTCAGATAAAAAACCATAACCCGGATGAATGGCATCACATCCGGTTTCTACCGCTAGATTGACGATACGCGCTGGATCTAAGTAACCCGCAATAGGATCTTCGCCCAAGGAATAGGACTCATCAGCGCGCTTCACATGCAAGCCATAACGATCAGGTTCGGTATAGATGGCCACCGAGCGCACACCGGCTTCGGCACAGGCCCGCACGATACGTACGGCAATCTCACCACGGTTAGCGATTAGTACTTTTTTCAACATGGGGCGGCCCTTTTCTGCGGACTTGAAAACTGACCTAACAGTAGACCAGTCGAAACCAAAGTAATAATTGATATTTCTTAGCCTATCTATAACCTACAACTTATAGATAAGCTTTAGAGTCGATTAAAATGCCATTGTCCGTACAAAAAATAGCCAGCAGACTCACATTTCGCCAGCTACAGGTATTTAAGGCAGTTTATGATTTGTCGAGCTACAGCCAAGCAGGGGAACTATTAGGATTAACCCAGCCCGCCGTGAGTAGTCAGATCAGACAGATCGAGCAAGCACTGGGCACGCCGCTATTTGAGTACGTTGGCCGTAAGCTATACACCACAGCGGCTGCAGAGCGCCTATACCTAGCCGTGGTGAGTATTTTTAGCACTTTAAAACACTTACAAACGGATCTGGCTGCATTACAAGGAAAAGTGGCGGGAGAATTAAAGCTGGTTGCCGTTAATACTGCCCAATACGTCGTGCCCTACTTACTTAGAGCTTTCCTTAACCTCCATCCAGATATCAATGTCAGCGTAAAAGTTGTTAACCGCGCCACTGCGGTCAAACGACTCAGCGAAAACAGCGATGACTTAGTTATTATGGGGATGGTACCCGACGAAAAACCGTTAACGTCACTCCCCTTTCTCGATAATGAACTGGTTCCGGTTGTACCAACAGGGCACCCTCTACTGAAACAGAACGTGGTAACACCGCAAGAGTTTTTAGATAGCCAACTATTGCTACGCGAATCCGGATCAGGGAGTCGCTTAGCTCTGGAGCTACATTGCCAAGATAAGCGCTTCAAAATGCCTAAAGGCATGGAGTTAGGATCAAATGATGCGGTAAAACATGCCGTACTTGCAGGCCTTGGCGTGGCTGTTCTCCCTAAACTTAGCATCTTGCCAGAACTAGAACTGGGAACGCTCGTTATCCCTAATGTGCAGGGCTTCCCCTTGCGTCGCAGCTGGTGTGTTGTGTATCCCGCGGCTAAACACCCGACCCCAGCCATGCGCGCATTTATTGAATATATTCAGCAAAACATTAAACAATTCGAACGAATGTTTTTACGTAATTCTCAGCCATCTAGAGCATAACAACGGCCACGCAGCTCATACTTCCATCCGTTTCAGCTCAGCTGGCTGAGCACCAAAACCGACTTTGAGTTGTTGCAGCTGACGGTAGCGTCCGATTTTGCCTTTTATATTCTTAAGTCCAGGAATGGCCAGCGCCAATAAACAATAAGTCATATTCAATGGAGCATATAACAAGGGATACCAAGGCAAGATGTAAGATGGCAAGCCCAGCGCTTTCATGCCTCGCGGTCCGACGGCTAAACGTGTCATGCTGAGATGAATTTGCTTTTCGATACGACGCCGTAGCCAAGGAAATACACGATAGTGACGTTCAAGTGGCTCATCCATTAATGCCCGCCCTAGAACACGACTACTCTCATCCGCAGTTGGTTGACTCAAAATATTCCGATACAGAGCAACTCGGCCACTCTCCTCAGAGTGACTCAGTAGTGCTTCATCGACTCCCATTAGCCAGCCGATATAACGCCAAAGGTGCATAACCGACTCTGCCTCTTCCTTCGTGAATATACAGCCAAGCAAACGACAACCAATTAAGAACACGGTTGAAAAGCCTAAATAAGTCGCCTGCATATCAACCTGATTAATCGGTAAACCGTAATAACTGGCGTCCCATTCCGACTTGGCTGCAACGTGACGTCGAACCATGGCATGGATAGCACGCACCTTCAATGTAGAGCGAAAGCCGGCTCCATCAATGTTCAACGCATCTGAACCTGTGCAATCTATCCACCATTTCGTTGTTTCAGCTATACGTCGCGGAGCACCCTTTTCCAGCGTGCCTGTTATCACCAAAGTATGATTAATTGCACCAGCCTGATAGCCAGCCATTAAGCCGAAATCACGCAGAACCCGCATACCAATTTTGCCCGTGCGCGCAATGACGTCCGTCGCCAGAGTCAGCTGCTTATGATCAAGCCACTTTGGCGCTGTTGTAACGGCCTGCATGAAAGCCAACAACGGCCCCGGCAGTTGGGAATCTATCGGAACGACACCATTAACAACTTGGTAGAACAGCTTGCGTCTATTAGCGGCATCTTCAGCCAGCATCCAAGCCACTAAGTCATCTGCTAGCGGATCGCCATCATTCAGCTTGCGCCCCAAGGTAAACCAGTCCACATCACTCGGTTCAACTACCTCGATATTCCGCAAAAACAGCGTCATCGGCTGTAAAACAGTGTATGCGGCCTGTTTGTTTGCGCCATGGCGGCTCGGTATTGTTTGGCTTTTCATAAGAATACGACCTTAATGGTACTTTATAGTACCAATTTAATGACGAACCCTTGGTACTGTCAAGTACCAATCTTGAGATGACGAATAAGTTAACGCTTAGATAGACCACAACAGAGACCTCGAATACACTTTAATGTATGAAAAATATTGCCCCCCCCCAAAGCACTTCACATCGCACTCGCATTCTAGAATCGTTAGAAACGTGTCTAGACGCCAAATCGTTTCGGGATATAACTCTCACCGATATCGCGGCGGCAGCGCACATTTCACGTAGAACCTTCTATGAACATTTTGCCAACAAGGATGAGTGCCTACTGGCATTAAGTGAGGAAACAAGCGCCCATATAATGAAAGCGATACTTACTTCGTTTTCAGGTGCCGATTCTTGGGAAGATAAAGTAGAGAAAATCAGTCACGCTTATTTGCAAGAGATACAGAAAAAAACGGTACTAATGCGTGCTTTATATATCGAGTTGGGTGCATTGGGACTAGAAGGACAACAACTACGCCGAAAAATTGCCGACATATTTGCAGATTTTTTATGTAATCAAGTAAAAATGCATATATTAAAAGGCGATAGTTTGCGCGAAATATCGCATGACGTCGGCGTCATCCTAGTTTCGGGGATAAACCAATTAATCCTCAATCGATTACTAGATGACAATAAAGCCAGATTAACTGACCTAACCAGCACTGCGGTACAAATTATTCACAGCGTCTCTAAAATTTAGCAATTAAAATTCCAATCTAATATTAGCGGACACACATCCAAGTGATACAGAAGAACTGTCGCTAATAGAGCTCAGAATGTAGATTCCATAACTTAGTGATGCTGACAAAAAAGTTATCATGTATAAGCTGCCAAGCTAAAAGAAATACAAAGAATATTTCGACAACAACGAAGGCAGCTATATAGACCTAATAAGAGAAATACTTAACGTATAACCAAGTTTTTCACTTCTAAACGTGTATTCCCACAATCACCGCCTCTTGGTGAAGCCAAATCAAATGTCACGCGACTAGCAGATTCAAGTAACTGTGAAATATGCCTTCCTTTCAAAGTAAACTCTAAATTGGTCCAGTCTCGTTCCGCGTCCGAATACACACCCAATCTCTTTAAATCTCCTGAAGTATCGCCGACAGACACAACTAAGGGATAACGACAACTTTGAGCAACTAGGCTTTCATCAGTAATAATTCGATATGAGAGAGCCATGGTATGACCCGTCACATCTACCGAATCAAAGGCTGCTTCTAATTGGAAGCGCCCTCGCTTGCTTGTCCAGTTGGCATCAACCGCGATTAAATAATCCGGTTCAGTATCCAAAGTTAATGGCTCAACCAGATCAACTTCAGCATTTTTGTACTGGCGAATGTTCCAATTAATTTTACTTTGATCAGTACCCTCAAAAAAAATCATATTACCGAATGCGGTAGCAGCATGGCGATAAGGAAGCACGGCCTGATAATTGTCGCTGTAATACCATTCTTTAGCAGCATCTAACGATGGAAAGGTTAAAATAATGGTCCAATTATTATCCCATTCACCTTCGAACACTTCTTTATCGAAAGTCGCAACCAGCGGCTTTCCTCCGTAAAAATCAACTTCAACCTCTGCCGGCACGGCATACTGATTAAAGAACATGTCTACATCAACAATTTCCGCCTGCAAGATGATAAATGCCTTATTAATTTTTTCGTTTTGATCAATAATCACATCTTCTTGCGCATAGGAAAACTGAGTTAAAATCGAGATCCCGCCAACAACCAACCACTTTAGAAACTTCATAAAATCCTCCATTTTTATATAAACTTAAGCAGGAACAACAACCTCAAGACCAAAACTTAGCAACATCGAATCAACGTCACTAAATACACGTCCTGGATTCATCGTTTGCAATTCCTTAGAACTAGAATACCCCCACAATACTGCAATTGAGTTAACTCCAGCATTTCGGGCTGTTTGCAGATCAACGATGGTATCTCCGATCATGAAACACTCAACTGGCTTAAACTGGTTTATCAGTCTGATTAAAGTATCAGGATTCGGCTTCGCTTTGTTTTCAGGGCTTAGTCCGACAATGGCATCGAAAGAAATATTAGGAAACATTGCAGCAACGATCTTCTGAGCTAACGGCTGAATTTTGTTAGTTAAAACCGCAAGATAATCACCTGAACTTGCAATAGACGCCATCGCGACCTCTATGCCGGGATATGGCTTAGAACGAACCAAGCAATTTTCTTTATAGTTTAACTCAAACAAAAAATGAGCTTCTTCAACGGCATCAAATTCATCCCCTAACGTCTTAGTAACCATATTCAACGTTCCGTTACCAACGAGCTTGCGATAATGCTCTAACGGTTTAGTTGGCAATCCATAGAAATTAAGAACAGCATTCATTGAAGCCGCGATATCCTCGACGGTATCTACGATTGTACCGTCAAGATCGAATACGAATAATCTTTTATTTTCCATTAGAGCCTCATAATGCATTGAATAGAACAGCCACACCGTCAACGAAGATAACGGCAATAATGAAGTGCTTCAGTCTATCGCTAGATTTGACATTAGATACCTCTCCGACATCCCCAGCATCACCGCAAATTGCCACACCCATTCTTGCGCCCAAACGCCCACCAATGACGACACCTGGCGCAGTGAATGCGAGGAAATCCCAACGGATACCACCCAATTCAGAATGAATAAGTAATCCAGCTATAGAGCAGCCGGCTAATGCAGCAACCCCTGTTGAAATACATAACGCAAGCGGATAACGCCAACGTAACAACATCCATAGCGCAACGATCTCGCCTATACCGATAGAAACCCAAGCATTTATCATTCCGCCAAGTAGGCATAACGCGGCAAAGACAATAAGATCCAAAAGCGTTGGCTTGCGGATGTTGCGATATTCAGAACTATTTTTGGAATAATAAACTTCAATAATCAAGATAACCGCCAACCCCAAAGATGCTGCACCGAAGGCTATATCGATGTGATTTTGGTTAGGAGTAATATAAAAGCTTCCAATGAACATCCCAGCAATAGCAAAAACAAGCGAAAAACCGAGAACACTCATTACAATGCGCTTTACCGACCACGCTAAAGCACCAGAAGACATACCAAATGCTTGAGTCGCTAATGCTAATTTTAACGATTCTAGAGAAGTGAACCCGTAACCGAAAGTAAACAATGGCATGAATATAAAACCGCCACCAACAGCCGTTGCATTAGCAACGGCTGCGGCGACGATAGCGGTAAAAAACACGGGCCATCGCTCTAAAATCAGGTCTATTGGCTCATCGAAAGAAAAAGCGATGACCAATAAACCAACGACAATGGCAACAGCAAAGAAGACTAAATCTTTGGTGAACTGGGTTGAGAAATAACTTCTGGGCTCCCCAGTATCAACTACTTCACTACCACTAGCATCGATATGCATAAGAGCCTCTACAATATGTGGACACGCTGTATGCGTCGTCGATCCGATGCACTTTGAAAGGAATTTCTGCCGTGTAACAACGCATTGTTGTTAAACATCAAAAACTCACCTTTTGTCCAACGGTGCTGATAGAGATATTTCGACTTATACAAATGAGCATTAAGCTCCCGTAAAAAAGCATCCGAATTTAATCTATCCATACCATCAACCGACACGTCGATAGGATTTATATCTTCATTATCTTCATTAAAGGCCTCCATATAACGAATCACCGGCCGACCGTCATTGGTCATTGGGCACACAAGCGGCCAAGACAAGGTCCCGCCAAAATGGGCTTTTCTTTCAGTTTGGTAGGTAATATTGGCGGCCTTCAACTTGCTCTTGAATTCGTCATCGCTATCTTCAAATGCGTTGATAGAATCACAAAAAATCGTTTCGCCTCCCTCAAAATCATTACCCTCGATACATTGAAAAAAGCTGTACTTTGGCGTCTTTTCAGGCCCAAGATAACTACCATCCCAATGTAACTCTAAGCGACCTTCGCGAAAGATATGATTCTTTGGGTTTTCTTGGATTTGTAGGTCGAATACATAGCCAAAATCCCATTTCAATAGCGGCCCGAATCGCTCCGAAAAAGCCACCATTTCGTCCTTAGATAAAGAATCAAATCCACGAAATAGTAGTAAGTGATAATCCTTAAATAAGTTCTCGATATAGCTGCTAGGTAATTCGAGTAAATTGGTATTGTCCGCTGCGTGAACAATACCTCCGAATTCACATAGATTTTCGATATTCATATCAAGACGCTCGCTCTAATCGCATCTGACGCACAAAGTGACTTGGGCGGCCATCTTGATAAGCAAGTAACACATCGGGCTGAGCTTCAGCATCAGAACGTTTCATAAATAGGACACGATCATCTTCGACAACTGCAACGGAATGCCAAGGCGTTACCCAAGCATTTTCCGCATCACCAAGATAGATGCCTATCTTCTCTGATACTCGAAACTGCGGATGTATCGAAAGACGCACGGCCTGAGGAAACTGCTCTTTCAATAAGCGACTCCAAGCGTTCGAGCGCTGAATAACACGATAAGAAACCAGCTTTGAAGCTTTTTGGATAGCATTTCGCGCCAATGATCGAAATGGATCAATTCCGCTAAAATCCTCAAAAATAAAACGCGTAATTCCAAGATACATGGATTTAGCATGCGGCTCAGTTTTAGTTCGATAAACCAAATCCGACAGTGCCTCTCCATAAGATACCATTAGGTCTTCACGCATTGTCTCAAAACAAGATATAGAGCTATAAACCTTGTCTAAATTAAAGAAGGTAAACACACCTGGGTGCGATTCTTCAACCATTGATCTCAGGGTCTCACCGTACTCCGTTACGTGATCGTCCGAAATTCTCAATAAATCTGAAAACACCCGACCATCTGAGCAAATTGATATTTCAGCACCTGGCGAGTAAATAGATTTTATTTCATCGCACAACAAGCTCAGTTGTTTAAATGCATGGCGTTCAGCATAGTCAGGTAAATGGGCTAATGTCTTGTTACGATTTGGAGATTTAACCGGAAATGCTGGTAAAATCATTTGAATTTTCTCTCTTGCTTCGACATAAGCAAGGATTCTCTCAAAATGAACTTGACGCTCTTCTCGTTCATCTACTTCGGCAATATCTTCGTCGGGCAACAAACGGCGCTTGTCAAAAATAACATTCAATATTTGATCGGCCAACATTGCGGCATTAGCGGTAGGAACGAGAGAGTTCTCTGTATCCAACGTTTCAGTATTGCGGTGACTTACGGTTAAATCTTCCATAGTTCAGATCTCCATGTGGTTGGGTTAGGCCATTGCTACTTGGCTTTCTTGCTCTTTACGAGTCTTATTAGCTTTCGTACATAAAGTGTTAAAGGCCTCCAATACCGTTAATTCGTATTGGCAGGACTCTCGCGCTGCATCCATTAGATCGGCTTCAGTTGCCTGAACATTATCTAGTTCAGCCAAGCGCTGAAGAATGCCGAGATAAGTTACTTCAAGCATTTTTTGCTCAATGTGCACAATAGAGTCCATGGTTAACGTGCTACCCATGGTGCGGGTGTTTTCCATGAAACAATCGTCAATTTCAACATCGAAGAATTGACCTTCATTGTGCGAAAATTCCAATCCACGACTCTTCAATAAGTCTTCAAATTCATGAGCTATGTGATCAATTTTATGGATCACATTGTTAGCACTTAAATAATCCATCTGATCATAAAAACCCTGTAAATCAGCCATCGTCATACCGGGCATATAGCCCCAATTCTTCACCATTGACGAAGGCAGGATAATCCCAAACCACTGCATCAACATCGAGGTAAAGTAGACTTTTTGACGGTCATAACAAGGATGATATAGACCTTTAATATGTAGAAAGAAGTTATCAAGCCAGAATTGAGAAAAACGATTAAATACCGGAACCATTACACGGTAAGCTTCATCATCACCTTGCATGTCAGCTTTGATCATATCGCCGATCATACGATTACTATCGGAGAGATAAGCCGATCCTGGTGACAATAGTGGGTCCAAAAATACAGCAGACATACCCGTTAGGAACCAGCGATCTTCAGAATAAGGAGCCGATACTCTACGAGAAAGATTTTTCATCTGGGTATAGTCAAGAATCTTTGTCGTTTCTACCGGCAATAGTTCTTCCATACACTTGTGAGTGCGCAAGAAATCTAAGAACTCTTGTTCACCTTTTATCTTGATATCGCATTCATCATTTTTAGTAACAAGCCCAATACTATATGTTTCGCCATCTAGAGGAATTAGCCAGAACCAATATCCTCCGTACATAAAGTGTGTCGTCGCCAATGTGCGGGTGGTGTAACGCACACGCTGACGCCATTCTTTGCCACCAAGTAGATCAAGGTTGGCAACACCAGAGACACGAGCCCAATATGAGCTAATCGGATGCTCATCGTTTTTAATTTCACAAATACCAAGTTGACGAGCAATGGGCGATGCGAAACCCGCTGCATCCACAACCCATTTAGCGCGAAAATTACCGGCTGCAGTTTTAATCGTATGACCATGATCGCGATCCAGTGCGACATCTGTGACTGTCACACCTAAACGTACATCAATGCCTGATTCAATATTCATACGACAAAGATCAGTATCAAACTTTTTACGATCAATTTGATGAGCCGGTGTGCCGTGATACCAAGAACGTCCTACTTCACTCATATCTTTTAAGGCTAAGTCATGCTCTTTCTAGTCATAAAAAAAGCGCAGGCCGTGTTTATATAAATGGTTAGTATCTAGGTAGTGGCCTAAATCCAGACTAGTGGCAGCATAGTTCCAAAATGCCTCTAAGGTAGACTCGCCTACCCAGTATCCGAATTCAGTTTTGCGTTCAATAACGGTAATTCTCAATTCAGGATGTTCTAGCTTCATCTGTCTAGCAAGACAGCCGCCAGCCATTGAGTGACCGATAATAAGCAAATCGCATTGTGTTTCGTGATTTTCTTCTGACATTAATTCGTTCATATCAACTCCTTGATTAAAATAAAATGCGCTTGGCACTTGTGCTTTCACTCGATGAGAATATTTTTTATAATTTTTAATCTATTATTTTAATGCTATAAAAATATTTCAAAATTAAAATAATTTAGATAGCAAATTAAGCAGGCTCTAACGATCTGGCGTTCATCATAAAATCGCGCCAAACATCGTTCATAGTCCAGTTAGGATCTGATTTCCAAATCGAATCTATAAGTTCGTTAGATTTTTCTTCACTCCAGTTCAAGTTTTTCTCAGCCCAAATGGAGAAAAAGACTGTGACGCGATAATTTGCGGCGCAATGAATCCATATTTTCTTTCCGTAATTATTTTTTAGAGCTGTACTGAAATGTTCGTAGTCTTCAGTAGACGGAGATTTAAAATCGACTGGAATGTGAATATAGGGAAGGTTTAAGTTTCTGAGCAATGCGGGCTGATCTTGAATTGAATATCTATCATAATCCACAGGAGCCAAATCAATAACTAGTTCAAAACCATCTTCTTTGATCTTTCTGAAATCCTCTTTCGAGGGCTGACCACTCGTGCTTATCAGGTCATTTATCTTCTTGTAGTTAAAGACTTCGCTACTTTTCATAGTATTCATGATCTCGCCTCCTCCTGAGTTAACGCTTTAATACCGTCAATCATTCGTATATCTACAGATTGATTAAATTCAAAAGTGCTACAACTTACTCACAGATACTCTGCGTGTACTAACATGAGCGGAAAGCATGCTAGTGCATAGACTTATCAGTTGCAACCAAACCCCTTTACCATGCACCTACATATTATGCACCTTCAAGCAATTTCAATACATGCAATCTGACAAACAGGTCAATAACAAACTCCTTATAAATTCACTAAAAATTGTAAAAAACCTGTTTTTAAAGCAAAAAATGGCCATTTATTCATTTTGTAACACTAATGACTATCTAATATTTATTCGATCAGCATTTCACCCTTCCAATTTGACAATGCATGTAAGTACATGCATTATCGAGAAAGAGTGACAGCAATGACGATAACCATCAAAGCAAAGGCTCATTACGTCTAATAACAATGGAGGTTTACCCATGAAAAACGACACTGCCAGTTGGCGCTTTTTTTCTAATCTATTCAAAAAACCTATTGCATTGGTCATCATCCCGCTCATCTTTTTTATAGGTGCTGCGAGCTTTTTGCCGACAATAGTTAAAGATACTCGTGGAGATGCCTTCCTTTCACCAGACAATCCCGCGCTGCTATATCGCGAGCGAGTTCGTGATCAATTTGGTTTAAATGACCCGGTTGTTGTCGCAATAAAGGCCGACATCTACACGCCTGAAGTACTGCAACTAATTGCTAGCCTAACGAACACAATCGAAGGCCTTGAAAATGTTAAGGAAGATAAAGTCTTCAGTTTAGCGACTGAAAAGAATATGTTTGGGGATGATGGAAGCCTGATCGTTGAGGATTTTCTTGATCCATTGCCCTCAACCTTAAGCGAAGCTCTATTGGTTAAGAAAGCCATTCAAAATTTTCCGCTATATAACGGCAGTATTGTATCGAAGGACGGTGATGTAGCTTTAATAGTTGCCGAACTATGGAATCAAGATATCTCTAATGTAACCTACAAGCAGGTTAACGATTTAGCGGCTGCTGAAATTGTTCGATTTAATGAAGAGCACGGTACAGGTATCGAGTCTTACGTCGCTGGTGAAGGCGCTATTGCTGGATACTTAGGCGAGTATATCGATAACGATATGAAGATATTAAACCCAATTGCGGGACTCATTATCTTCACTATCGTCGTCATCTGCTTTTCTGCGTTCAGCTCAGGACTACTGGCATTAATGATGATTGCCACAACGGTTCTTTCTACTATTGGAATTATGGCAGCTTCGGGAGTTTCTTTTTATGTGATCACTAATGCTCTACCCGTTATTCTTATTGGTATTGCCGTTGCCGACACTATCCACATATTAGGTCATTACTTCGAACTTCAAGCAGATCCCAAGCGAGAGATGAATCGTGACTTAGTCATAGAGACCATGGCAGAAATGTGGCGCCCAGTTGCGCTGACCTCCCTCACAACGATCGCGGGCTTTGCTGGTCTTTATCTTGCCTCCGACATGCCTCCATTTAAGTTTTTTGGTCTTTTCGCTGCAGTAGGGGTTGCTCTTGCATGGGTCTACTCTATGACACTACTCCCAGCGGTACTCATTTTAACTAAACCGAAAGCATCCAAGCGCTATTTGCTAAACTATCTTAATAACGATGATAAGAAACGAGATATTTTTTCTCGCTTTATTCAAAAGCTCGGCACATTGTCATTAAAGTACTCTAAGTCGGTTGTAGTGCTCGGATCTTTGATTATTGTTATCGGTGCTGTCACTGGCTCAAATATCGTCATTGATGAAGACCGGATCGATACTTTCAATAAAAAGGAGCAGATTTACAAAGCCGACAAACTGATCAATGGTCACACTAATGGGGCGAATAATTTAGATATTATTGTCGAGACCAATGAGAAAGAAGGCCTATTTTCACCCGAAGCTCTAGTTAAAGTAGAAGCGTTACAAAATTATGCCTTAACTTTTGATGACGTCACTAGTGCTACGTCTATTGTTGATTATCTTAAGCAAATGAATATGTCGCTCAACAATAGCGACCCATCAGCCTATGTGTTGCCTGGTGATCGCAAGAGCATCGCGCAGTACTTCTTGATCTATTCAGCGTCTGGTGAATCAACAGACTTCGACGAAGAAGTCGACTACGACTATAAAGTAGCCAACGTACGCCTCACTTTTAAAACCGGCAGTTATCACCGTAATAAAGAGATTGTAGAGAGCCTACAAACTTATATTGGGCGTGAGTTTAACGATGAGAATATATCTGCAACTATGACTGGCCGCGTAACTGTTGACTACTTCTGGATACGAGACCTAGGCGATGGTCACTTCTTCAGTCTTGGTATTGCTTTAATTCTCGTACTACTGGTGTCAGCACTTATGTTCCGTTCGATGCTCGCCGGAATATTCACTCTAATACCTGTTTGCACCGCACTACTCTTTGTCTACGCAACAATGGCGATATTAAAAATCCCTCTGGGAATCGGTGCCTCTATGTTTGCATCAATAGCGATAGGCTTAGGAGTAGACTTTTCGATTCATACAATCGATCGAATCAGAGAGCTATTTCGTAAAGAGAAAAGCATTGAGGGACAACCAGAACAAAATATTGATACCTTAATTGCCAAGTTATATCCGAGCACAGGTCGCGCATTACTATTTAACTTTATTGCTCTTGCTTGTGGCTTCGGTGTTCTGATCGCCAGCAGCGTCGTGCCGTTGAATGAATTTGGATCTATTGTCGTCGTTGCCGTTGTAGGTAGCTTTTTATGCAGTATGACGCTATTGCCTGCGCTTATTAAGCTAACCAAGCCAGCCTTTATACACGGAGCAAAAGAGTCATTAGTCATTCCCGTATCGAGCACCGCAGTTCTACTCATCGTAGCGGGTACATTAGGCCTTGCCAGTAAATCCGATGCCAGCGAGAGCCCTATGAAGGTCGAAGACATCGTCACCAAAATCGTTCAAGTAGACGAAGGCGATCATGTTACTCGTAGTCTAAAAATGCGTTTGATTAACAAACAAGGCAAAGAACGCATTAGTGAAACCACAATTTATCGTCGCACTTTAGACGACGAGAAACGGACCTTGGTTGTGTATAACCGTCCGACAAACGTAAAAGACACCGCTTTCCTGACATACGATTATCAATCCCCCGAGCACGAAGATGATCAGTGGCTGTATCTGCCAGCCACGAAGAAATCTAGACGGATATCAGCTTCAAATCGCGGTGATTACTTTCTAGGTACTGACTTCACCTATGAAGATATCAAAAACGAAGGGAAGATGGAGTTGTCAGATTATAATTTCACTTTGCTAGGGAGCGTTCAATACGAAGGACAAGATGTATTCCAAGTTCGCGCCATTCCAAAATCAGAGAAAATCGCTCAAGAACTAGGCTACAGCCGCAACGAGTTTTTGGTTGATAAGTCAAATTGGATCATCGTGAAAAACGATTATTGGGATATTAAAGACAAACCGTTAAAAACCATATACCTAAAAGATCTAGAAAAGATACAAGGAATATGGAGCCGTAAAAAGTTGGTTGTTATTAATTATAAAACAGGCCATACAACCGAATTTGACTTCTCAGACATAAACTATGATACCGAAGTGCCGGAATCGATTTTTGATGTTCGAGCTCTATCGCGTCGATAATAATAAAATAAACATTTAATTTTTGTGGACTAACATTAAGAAGGTTTGAAATGCTTAAAAATTATAAAAACATCAGTCTGTATTTCGGATGTACTCTTGTTATTTTTAGTCCACAATTTTTATATGCAAGTGAAATTTCCGTAGCGAACCAGATCGTACACGAAACATCGGTCACTCAGAAAGAAAACTTCGATGAGGTTGATATAGTTAAATCGGAAAGCTTATTGAAATCGGATATATCTGGAGAAGTTGGTCAGGTAGGTTTTAAGATTGACGCTAGATTCCGTTATGACCTTGAAGACCAAATAGATAGTCGACAATCAGAAATTCAATTTAGAGATGCCTTTATAGACTTTGAAAATCAAGGAACATACTGGCGCCTAGGGAAGCAAACCATTGTTTGGGGTGCAAGCGATGGCTTACGACTACTGGACGTTATTAACCCGCTAAACTATCGCGAATTTATCCTAGATGACTTCGATAACTCACGAATCTCGCTTACATCTGCCAGTGCGGACATTCCTATCAGCGATGGTAGCTCGCTAACCATTATCGTTATACCGGAGCTTAAGTTCAATCAATACGCCAAAACCGGTACACAATTTGAACTGAGCCACCCGTTACCAGAACTGTCGCAAATGCCAACTTCGCTACAAATCAATTCCGCAAAGGAACCTCAACAATCTTTGCATAACAGCGAACTCGCATTACGCTACGCGACCTTTGCATCCGGCTGGGATATTACGCTCAACTATTTTTACCACTATCATGATGACCCAGTGGTATTTATTGACGTTGATGGTAGTGGTGCAGTAAGTGTCAATCCAGAGTATAAACGTAATACACTTGTTGGCGGGACGGCGAACAATGCTTTTGGAGATTTCGTTCTGAGAACAGAGTTTGTTTTAAATAACTCCCGTTATTATTCTACAGATAACCCTAATCAGCGATTTATTGATAAAGCTCAAGAGCTTCAGTACGTCATTGGCTTGGATTACTCGGGCATTAGCGACACTTTAATTAGTGGCCAATGGTTTCGACGCCAATTGTTAAGTTATGAAAAAGATATTGCAGAAGATGCGATAGAAAACACACTCACCTTATTATTACGTCGCTACTATGCCAATCAGACAATTACATTAGAAGCTTTGACATTGCATTCATTAGATAACTCAGATGGTCTGATTAGGCCAAAATTCAAATACGAGTTCAATAATTTTGTTCAATTTGAGTTAGGTGCAGATATATTTTATGGCAATCAGAGTGGCTTCTTTGGCCAGTTTGCGGCCAAAGATCAAGTAACCGTAGGTGTTAGTGTTGGCTTTTAGTAACTGCGGATAAATCTTAAATTGGAGTGCCACACTTACCTACAATCGCATCGCTCAACTCAATGATTTGATCTGCGATGCTATTACCGAGAGTTTCTCTCATTTCATTTTGTGCCAACTTCCATTGTTTCTCTCCGGCGGAAAACATAATCTTTCCCTTAGCGGAAAGAGAAAGTAATTTTCGGCGGCGATCACCTTTGTCTTCTTTCATAACAACCATTCCATCACTAACCAATTTTTTAAGGTTACGACTGAGAGTTGTTTGATCTAACACCAGAATGTCTTGAATCACTTGGCTGGTACAAGTGCCTGCATAATGCATCGCACGCATAACCGAGAACTGACTAACGGATAAGCCGCACTCAGCAAGGTGGCGATTATAAACATGGTTAATAACTCGATCTGCTTTACGCAAACTAAGATTAAGACAAGGTTCTGGTGCCATAGGGCTTACTGGTGAGTTTTCTTTTAGCATCGGTTTAGTTTATCTCGTTTCTTTGATATTTCAAATGGCATTCATACGCCACCTTTAGATGTTACCTAAATGGCTAGACACCAACATAAGATATTTTTGTAAAATCTCACTTTCAATTTACGACATTTATGGATTTATTTACTCAAAAAATAGAAATCACTTGATAACCATAATTATTCGTATACATAACATTGATCGTTATTTCAAAATCTATGCTCTAGTTCGAAACATCCAAACCATTCAACAAACTCAAAGCTTGCAGACGTTTACTTCGATCATAGATATCATTTGTAAACATCAGCTCATCTACTTCAAATTGCTTGAGTATCGTTTGTAATTTAAAGCTGACCGTCGTTGGACTGCCAACAACAGCCAGTGCTAAAAAGTTCTCCACTTGGCGCTTACTGGCAAAATCCCAGTGAAGATCCATATCGGTAACAGGAGGTGGTAGATACAGTGGCTTACCATACATAAGCGCCAATACCCTTTGCTGCGAACTCGTGCTGAGATAGCGCGCCTCCTCATCCGTATCGGCAAGAATTAGCGGTAAGCATAAGATTGCGTAAGGACGCTGCAAAGTTGCCGATGGTTTAAATAAACGTCTATACAAGCTTAAAGCTTCTTCAGCTAAAGCAGGCGCAAAGTGCCCAGCAAATGCATAAGGCAGCCCGCGCTTAGCTGCCAGTTGCGCACTGAATAAACTGGATCCTAAAATCCAAATTGGTACGTTAGTATCGCGACCAGGATATGCATGTGCTTTACCTAGGCTAGCATCAACATCCTTTCCCAACAGCCGTTGCAACTCAGCAACTTCCTCTGGGAAATTATCGGCGCGACGTTCATCTCGATACAAAGCTCGACTAGTAAGCGGGTCGGTGCCCGGCGCTCTGCCCAGTCCCAAATCAATACGGTCAGGATATAAGGAAGCCAAAGTACCAAATTGTTCGGCCACCACCAATGGCGGATGATTAGGTAGCATAATGCCGCCAGAACCAATGCGCATCACTTCGGTATGTGCCGCTAAATCGCTTATAAGCACGCTAGTCGCGCTACTCGCTATACCTTCCATATTATGGTGTTCTGCTAACCATAGTCTGGTAAAACCTAATGTATCAGCATGCTGCGCATAGCGACGTAGTTCTAGCAATGTTGCGGGAATATCAGAGCCGGTAGGAACCGAGGCCAGCTCTAACAAAGAGAAAGGCATTTTCTCTAAAACGGACATAGGCCCAGCCTCAACAAAATAAAGATCAAAGCCTGACAGAAAGCTAAGCTCGCGTCTGCCTGGTTTGAAGGAACAGATTGTTACAGTGACAGCTTATAACTCTTTAATGGTGCCCTTTCCGGTTAAATATATAAATAGACCTAGAGCCGTTAACAATAGCGCGGTACTTGCGATGATCGCCACGGGATAATACAAGTTACCGGCCAACTCTAGCTGGCTATATTTGATAACCATAATTAATCCCTCAAGTGACAAAGCTACACAAACCATACCGATGAAACGTGGCAGTGTTTCGCGAAGACTGGATACGGCATCTTTTTCTTCATCATCGTTGGGCGATGCATATTCTTTCTTAACCACTAACGCTAACTCAAAGACCGCCAACGCAATAACCCCAGTGTTAATACTCCCAAGAAGTACAGTAGTGATATCTTCTTGATTGATTATCCCTTCGGCGACATTTACAAACAGCGAAAAGATAATAACCGCCGTAAGACAGAAAAATATTACGGTAAGCGTTTTGGCAAAAACCATTTTCGTTAACTGTGCGCTCGATTTTTTCATTATTAGTCTCAATTAAGTGTACGATTGCGATCCAGCCGATATGAAATAACGGGAAAGTTTGAGACATTTTTCAAGAAATAACGTTCAAGTATGGATAAATATAGATTGACGTCTTATGCACTATAACTTCAGGTCACTAAAGCAGCTAGTCATTCAAACAATACTGTTCAAGGCAAAATGATACGCTAGAAAGCGTTAAAATCGACTTCTGGCAATTGTTCAAAGGCTGGTTTGGCAAAAAGATATCCTTGCATCAACTCCACACCAGAATCTCGAAGCCACTCCATTTCCTCAATCACCTCAATACCTTCAGCTAACGCTGTAATATTTAATTCACGGAGCATCGCTAATACATTCCTTATAATAATTTGGCGATTCGTATCTTTATGAATATCTCGAATCAGTCCCATATCAAGCTTAATAATATTTGTCTGGAAATCAGCCAAAAGTCCTAAACCTGAATTCCCCGCACCAAAGTCATCAACAGCCGTAATAAAACCCAACTCACTATAATATTCAACAATCTTTTTTATAAAAGAAGAGTCTTCAATTTTCTCAACCTCAGTAAATTCAAACATGATTTTATTAGCAGGAAAATTATAATTTTTAGCTGCATCTAAGGTTGTACGGATACAGCGCTCCGGCTTATATAGCATTCGGTAAGAATTAATACTTAACATTGAATCTTAATTCAGTTTGGCAACAAGCTTAGTAGTAAATACGGCATCCTGCAGAATCTCGTTACAAAAATGCGTATACCCGAAGACCTTGGCTTAGTATCAAGATGCTAAGGCTAATTGCTTCGCACTCAGCAACTATCTCCAAGTCATTGAATTCAGTTGGCACGACCGACTGTGACTGCCGACAAAAAAAACCGGCCCATGGCATTCATTGCCAAGGACCGGCCAGTTCCCACCTAATTGATACCCACTTAATTAAAAGTAGGTAAAGGGTGCTGCGGGATCAGCAACACATCATTAATTACGGATAAGGTAGTCAAAAGCGCCCAATGCAGCTGTCGCACCTGCTCCCATAGAAATAATGATTTGTTTGTACGCTACGTTCGTACAGTCGCCAGCGGCGAAGATACCAGGTAGATTGGTTTGACCATGACCGTCAATGACAATTTCACCGCGCTGAGTCAGGCCTACCGTTTCTTTTAAGAATTCGGTATTAGGTACTAAGCCGATTTGAACAAAAATACCCGCCAATTCAACGACATGCATCTCATCAGTAGCGCGATCTTTGTATTGCAAGCCAGTCACGCGAGTACCATCGCCCAGCACTTCGGTGGTCATGGCTTGTTTAATAATGGTGATATTACTCATAGATTGCGCTTTTTTCACCAATACCGCATCAGCGCGCAGCGTATCGGCAAATTCCAATACCGTGACATGAGCAACGATACCGGCTAAATCAATCGCCGCCTCAATACCTGAATTACCACCACCAATGACTGCGACTTTTTTGCCTTTGAATAACGGGCCGTCGCAATGTGGGCAGTAGGCAACTCCCTTATTACGATATTGCTCTTCGCCCGGCACGTTCATTTCTCTCCAGCGCGCACCCGTGGCTAAAATGACTGATTTGCTGCTCAAGACGGCACCGTTAGCCAATTCAACTTCGCTTAGACCAGAATCAATTTTACGCACCGCCACAACTTTTTGCGTGTTCATCACGTCAACATCATATTCTTTGACGTGCTCTTCTAAATGCGCAACCAGTTTTGGACCCTCGGTATATTTCACCGAAATAAAGTTCTCGATACCCACAGTATCAGATACTTGGCCACCGAAACGCTCGGCAACAATACCGGTGCGAATGCCTTTACGCGCCGCATAAATCGCAGCGGAAGCGCCAGCGGGACCACCACCAACGACTAAAACGTCATAAGGTGCTTTATCTGCCAAAGCGGCTGCAGCTTTGGCATCCGCTTCGTCATCAACCTTATTGAGAATTTCCGCCAAGGTCATTTTGCCGTTGCCGAATAACTCACCATTTAGGTAAAGCGAGGGTACCGCCATAATATCGCGCTGCTTTACTTCATCCGGAAATACACCGCCATCAATCATAGTGGCGGTAATTTTTGGATTTAAAGCTGCCATCAAGTTAACGGCCTGAACAACGTCTGGGCAGTTGTGACACGATAGCGACACGTACACTTCGAAGTTCAGTTCGCGACTCAGTGACTTAGCTTGATCCTGCAAAGCCTGCGCTTCTTTTGAGGGATGACTGCCCGCTTGCAATAGCGCCAAGACCAAAGAAGTAAATTCATGACCCATTGGCACCCCAGCAAACGCGACACGTGCCTCGCTGCCTTCTTTGGCAATCGTCATCACTGGCGAGCGACCACCGATTTTATCGGACGTCGTATTCACCGAAATTTTGTCATTCAGTGCCGCAATCTCGTTAGCTAACTCTTCTAGCTCCTTCGATTTTGGCGAATCATTAACAGACACCAATAATTCAATCGGATTACGCAGATTGTTTAAGTAGGCGCTCAATTGTTGTTTCATCGTTGCATCAAGCATGGTGTTTACCTTCTGTTATGAATTTCACTCTATGGACTTATAGTAACGACGGCCAATCAATAATTGAAATCAATGTTTTCTAAGGCTTCGATAGGTTTTTACTAACAGCTAGCATTGCTAAGCAGAACTAGGAACAAATGACCCGAGACATACCAAATAGGTAGGCGAAGGGTCGAACGAAAAAATAACGCCAGAGACAAAAAAGCCCCAGCTTACGCTGAGGCTTTCTGTCTAGAATCTGAACGTTTGCGAGGCAGGCTGTGCGAGGCAAAAGTTGGTGAAGAAGCGGAGTTTAGTTTCCTAAATGAGCATTCTGAGCCAACTTTTAACAATGCACAGGCAACGCAGCTAGTTCAGATTTAGATCTTACCGACTAGGTCGAGTGAAGGTGCCAAAGTCGCTTCGCCTTCTTTCCACTTAGCTGGGCACACTTCACCTGGGTGAGCCGCTACGTATTGAGCCGCTTTCACTTTACGCATCAGTTCTTCAGCGTTACGGCCAATGCCTTCTGCAGTGATTTCCATTGCTTGGATGATACCTTGTGGATCAACCAAGAAGGTTGCACGGTCTGCTAGACCTTGACCTTCGCGCATTACGCCGAAGTTGTTAGTGATGTTGCCGCTTTGGTCGCCAACCATGTAGTAGTTGATCTTACCGATGGTTTCAGAAGCGTCGTGCCAAGCTTTGTGTACGAAGTGAGTGTCAGTTGATACTGAGTACACTTCTACGCCTAACTTTTGCAGTTCTTCGTAGTGATCAGCAACGTCGCCAAGCTCAGTTGGGCATACGAAAGTGAAGTCAGCTGGGTAGAAGAAGAAGATCGCCCACTTACCTTTCACGTCTGCTTCGGTGATGTCTACGAATTCGCCTGCTTTGAAAGCTGTTGCGCTGAAAGGTTTGATTTCTGTGTTGATCATGGTCTAACTCCATTAAGTTTGTTTTGAAAACAGGTGCCATAGTAGGCGAATAAAATCTATAAGTTAAATTAAGGTTTTTTAACAGGTCGATTAGGTTTAGCTATCGGTTGTCACATTGACTACACTTTGATCAGGCTACGTAGCTTACAACCTCCTATTGATCACTTGGTTAGATGAAGTCATATTATTGCTCGACGATCATCTACATCAATAAATGGACACAATATGCTTCCACATCACGCCTCTGATGACGATATATTCTCGCTATATGAAACACACGGCATCATCCTAGACGATCAAATGTTTACTGATCAAGAATTAAGTCGTTTTGAGTTAGCTCTTGCCAATATGCTTGAACTGGATGCTGATGAGGACATACTTGAAGCGCTTAGATATTTAGAGAAGAGCAATCCAAAGCGTTTTTACAATGTATGTACCCGTGACCTATGGTTCTCAATAGCTGGGCTTCAATTAATTACAACTAAGCGCATACTTAAGAAAGTAGCTTCACTAATGCATTGCAATGAGGAAAGCCTCAGCCCTGTTGGACATTCGCTATTCTGGAACGACCCTGAATGTAAGCGTCTACATTATCGCTGGCACCAAGAGGCTGCATACTACACAGACATGAATAATGTAATATCGGTTTGGTTTCCACTAATTTACGATTTACAAGAATCTTCAGGGCCTATGATCGTTGCGCTGGGTTCGCACAAAGAAAGTCTCGAATGTATTAGTCAAAAGCAAGAAAATGGGGTCACCCAAATGGAGATTCCAGAAAACACTTTAGAACACTTTGAAAAGGCTGCTTGTACACTCCACAGAAAAAGCGGCGTAATATTTCATCAAAATTTGGTTCATAAAACAGGAAACAATCTAACGACAAAGCCTCGCCTCTCTGGAATTATTCGATATGCAAATTTAAAAGCCGAAAACAAAGCGACACCATATTGGCAAATAAATCCAGAATTCTAAGGCAATGAGGGACAATACATGACCAATTCTATTCAAAGCTCTCTTTACAATTGCCCTTGCTGCCTAGGTAATTACGAGAATATTCATGATGGCAAAAAATTCCTCGTTGATACCTTTTCTGTGCCAATATTTTACGATTACGCCATGTGTGTTTCATGTGGACATTATTTTGTGTCCAATCCGTTGAATAGAGAATCATTGGATATTTACTATAATTCTTCAACACAACTAAGGCGATTAGATGTAACAGATATTGAGAATAAGGTATTTGAAAAACAAGCCAATTGTATAGAGAAAGCAAAAATGATAGCAGGAAGCTCTGTACTAGAGATAGGTTGTGATACTGGGCAGTTTTTATCATTTCTAAAGAAACATGGAGCAGGACAAACTTTCTATATAGAAAGTAGTGAAAAGGCAGTTCAGCTCATCCAGAAGGAAGGCGTTCATAAATCCGTCGATGAACTAACTAGCTCTGGTGTCGATATCGTAGTGGCTCGACATGTTCTAGAACATGTCGACGACCCTAAAGGGTTTATTGATTACCTAAGTCAATACCTCAATAAAGATGGAATAATGATGTTTGAAGTGCCGGACCACTCTGATAGCGGACCGGGATGCGATGCTGTTTACTTTGAGCACCTTCATCATTTTTCAATATCGAGCATAGGGATATTATTAGATCGAAGCGGTATGAGACCCATTGCAATTGAGTTTGATCAAACTAAAGGTTATGGAACTACAGAAAACCGAGTCATTCGTATCTTAGTTCGCAAACGTTATATGCCGAATAACTCTAGAAGAGAAACATTTATTGAACATTTCAAGCAAACCAATTCATATTTATATAAAGCAGTCGACGACATTATTAGTAATACTGAAAACGTCGTAGCACTTTATGCTGCCAGCTGGATATCAAAGGACATCATCCTAAATTCATCATTATGCACTAAAAATATTGATAGCATTTACGATGGTGATCCACAAAAAATAGGGAATAAGTTCCTTACTTTTTCAGTTAAAGCTCCAGACTCAATAGTAAATTCTAAAGTGAATACGATTATTATTTGTAGTTCATATTATAAAGAAATTGAGAACAATATACGATCCTTCGGATATGACGGGAGAGTCATCTACTATGTAGATCTCCTCTCCCCAGGAACTTAATAGTGCGTAAATATAGTTTTACTTCACTTACTATTGTCAGACGGAGGCGCGTATGGGCCGTTAAGCAAGCCTTGGTTTGGAGTGTTAAGCACGGTCTGATTCGCTGTTCGAGCCAATTGTGGTGTGGCATCAGAAATTGAACCCACGATTTGATTCGCCACCGCACTCACTAGCATGCCAACCAAACCGCCGCCACTGGAGCCAGGCTCTTTCACTGCAGAAGCAGCTCCATCCCAGAGCAAATTACCGGTGCGAGCATCAACCAACTTCATGCTGACACTCACCATCGCTTTAGAAGAAACAACGTTATATTTCTGCCCCCACTGATTAATATTCACATAGAGAACCGCATCGGCACCTATGTTTTCGTAGATTTTGTCTAGTGGGACATTGTTCATTTCTTCTGGTGTAGGCAGGCCGTTCTCTTTCATGAAATTATCAATCATGGCCACAGGGAATACGTAATACCCCTTTTCCGCCAATGGACGCGATATGGTTGATAAGTAAATGTAAGGCGCATCAACTTCAACGGTGTCGTTTTTTGGTGGAATAACCACAATCGAACGCGGGCTTGCCGCTAATAGCGCTTCATAATTGTACGGTGGCTTATTAGCACATCCGGTAACGAAGGCTGTCGCTGCAAGAATAGAAACGGTAACGATACGAGTTAAATAATTCATTATTTTTTAACTCCATCAATGCGGCTCATCATGCCGTCGATGAAACTTGCCGATTCTGGGAATAGCGTTTTTTCAGTTAAGAACGCTGCTTTCGCCTGACCAATATCCCCTTCTAACGCATACATATAACCCAAGTGGGCATTGATACCAGGAGCAATAGGCATATCCTTAGCTTCCGCTTGTTGGATATCGGCGGATAATTTTGAAATTTGGGTGGTTGAATCGGCAGTGCCAGGCTCGATATACATGCCGTATATCAAGTTTTCATAATCTCCCCAATAAAAAATTTCTTTTTTCCCAGCACAGCCGGTCAAGGTCATCAATGATAAAAGACCCACGGCGATCAAACTGTTGCGCAACAACATTTAACTTTCCTTGTTTTAGTTGGCTTCTACTTTCCAAGAGCCGTTATCAATATCACGAGCCATGTTATTGACGGCTTCTGTGATAGCGAAGTTCAATACCTTGCCATTTAGTGTTGCGTCATAGCTGGCGGTAGAACCAAAACCGATGACTTCACGATTACTCATTTCGTATTCGCCTGCAGCTTGAGTCGAATAAACGATTTCACCGTTAACGACGTCTACAATATTTAGACTGACTTTAGCGTAGGCGGTTTGTTTTTTGCCTGAACCTAAAATACCGAAGAACTGTTTATCACCTGTCACCTTACGACCGAATTCAGTGACATCGCCAGTGACGGTATAACGTGCGCCAGTTAGCTTCATTTCCACGCCATTCAATTTGGCTTCATTTTTCATGGTTTCTAAATTTTCACGATCCACCACTTTAAAACGATTGGTTTGTTGCAAATGCGTTTTAAGAATGGTTTTGGCTTGATTACCTAGTTTGTCGTCACCGGAGGAAAACAGACCTTGCATATAAGTCGAACGGTTTTGGAAATTACCAACCACTAAGGTTGTTTTAACGCCGCTGTAATCGGATTTATAGGTTTCAACGGTTTCTGACTTAACTAATTGGTGAGATTGAGTCGCTGAGCAGCCAGTAATGGCCAAAGCCAATATTGCTGCTGTCCCAACTGCCGAGATGCTCACTAAATTTTGATGAATTTTCATTAGATGCAAGTTCCTATGCAAGTGAGCCCAGATGATCCCATTCAGTGAACAATATTTCAATGTCCCTATAGACGCAGACAAAAAAGCCTTCATTACTGAAGGCTTTTCAGAAGCTCATTATTGCTGCAGTGCGGCTGGCGGCAAGCTATCGATGTGCAATGTTTGTGTGGGGAAGGCACAATCGGCGTTGGCTTCATGAATAATGGCCATCACCTTGAGCAGCACATCTTGTTTAATATCGTGATATTTCACCCAGTCTGTCGTCTTGGTGAAGGTATAAATAAAGAAGTCGAGACTTGAAGCTCCAAAACCATTGAAGTTCACTATCATGGTTTGATTTTGATCGATATCTTCATGCTCACGCAGCATTTTGCGCACGGCTTCCATAATCGCAGGCACTTGACGTGCATCTTGGTAGCGCACACCGATGGTTTCATAAATACGACGGTTCAACATACGCGATGGGTTCTCAACCGCAATACTAGTAAAGACCGAATTAGGAACATACAAGGGGCGTTTATCGAAGGTACGAATACGCGTGACGCGAAAGCCGATACTTTCTACCGTACCTTCAATGCTGCGATCAGGTGAGCGAATCCAGTCGCCTACTTTAAATGGCTTATCCATGTAAATAATCATGGAGCCAAAGAAATTGGCCAGTAAATCTTTTGCCGCTAAACCAACAATCAAGCCGCCCATACCACCAAAAGCCAAAATACCAGAAATGGAAATACCTAATAATTGGAATAGCGGCAAGATGATTAAAATAGTAACGCTCAACTTGGCAAGTTTACCGACCAACTGCACGGTTGTTGGGTCCATGCCGCTAATAAGCTGGTTTTCTTCAACCCGATTAATTAAGCGCCAAAGTGCCCATGCCGCCATAATCAACAATGATAATTGTCGTACTGCTGAAATGCTCTCGCCGATATCACGTTCGAAGTAGGTCGATGTAATATCGCCTGCCCAAGTAAAACCAACGACAATAATCATCCAAGTAATGGGCATACCTATCGCAGCAATCACGACGTCGTCCCAATCGTTTTTCGTATTCGCGAACACTTGTACCAAGCGCTTACGAGCTAAGCGCCAAAGTAATGAAACAATGACGGTAATTCCCAGCACAATGCTGATATCCCAGAACCAGTCGTAATTCTGCTGAATCAGCTCACCCCACCAAGACACGCGTTATCTCCTCTGCTTTTTATAACAATAAATTAGGCGGGAACGTTAATACGACGTTGACGCACTGCTTCGAACAAACAAACACCTGTGGCCACCGATACATTCAGCGAACTCACTTCTCCGGCCATAGGAATATTAATTAAAAAATCACAATGCTCGCGAGTTAAACGACGCATACCGTTACCTTCGGCCCCCATCACCAAGGCCAATGGGCCTGTTAGCGGTTGCTCGAAGACACTTTGCTCAGCTTCACCAGCAGTACCACCAATCCAAATCCCGCGTTCTTGCAGTTCTTTCATGGTGCGCGCTAAGTTGGTCACTTGAATATAAGGGACAGCTTCCGCTGCACCACAAGCAACTTTAGCAACGGTGGCGTTCATCGGTGCGGATTTGTCTTTCGGTGCAATAACGACATGCACGCCCGCCGCATCCGCAGTACGTAAACAGGCACCAAGATTATGAGGGTCAGTAACCCCATCTAAAATAAGTACAAAAGGATGACCATCAATGGCATCAAGGATGTCAGGTAAATTCTTTTCAGACTTCCCCTGCACAGGCTTACGCATGGCAATAATGCCTTGGTGATTGCCATCGACTTTCTGATTCATTAAGCCTTTATCGGCTTCACGAACGTCCATACCTTCGGCTTGGGCCACCTCTAACAAGCGCTGCATACGCTCATCTACACGGCCTTTTTGCACCCAAATCTCAACCACTTGATCAGGGCTACGTTGCAGCAGGGTCATCACGGCATGAATGCCAAATACTATGTCTAACTTCATTGGGGTGGTGACCTATTTCTTCGCTGCTGGTTTTTTACGCGCTGGTTTCTTGGCTGCCGGTTGAGCACCTGCTGTTGGTGCTTTTTTGGCATTCAACTTTTGACGTTTGCTCGGCTTTTTCTTTTTACTTTTCGCTGCGGGCTTACCGCCGACATCGGCTTTAGCAGCACCCGCTTTAGGCTTAGCGCCAGCGTTAGGTTTAGCTGCGCCGCTGCGCGCAGGACGCTTGCTTGGTTTTAAGGTTTCTTCTTTACCGCCAGCACTGCGGCGGCGCGGAGAACGCGCAGGCGTTGGCGCATCAACACCCGCCTTGCCTTTATTTTCTGGCGATGTGGCTAACTCAAAATCGACTTTACGATCATCAAGATTAACGCCAACGACGCGAATCCAAATGCTATCGCCAAGACGGAAGCTACGACGCGTGCGCTCGCCGGTTAAGCGATGCTTAATCGAATCAAACTGATAGAAATCATTGGCTAAGCTGCTGATATGAATCAAACCTTCGACGTACACGTCTTTTAGCGATACAAACAAACCAAAACCGGTTACCGCAGAAATAACGCCTTCGAATTCTTCGCCAACACGATCACGAATGTATTCGCATTTTAAGAAGTCTGTTACATCGCGAGTCGCGTCATCCGCACGACGTTCAGTCATGGAACACTGCTCACCAAACTGCACCATAGCCGCGAAATCGTACGGGTAAATATCTTTTGCCGCGATGGGCTTAGCACCGTCAACGCGACGCACATGATTACACTCACGCTCACTACGAATCACACTGCGAATACCGCGATGAACCAAGAGATCGGGGTAACGACGAATCGGCGAGGTAAAGTGGGTATAGGCTTTATACGCTAAACCAAAATGGCCTTCGTTTTCTGGGCTGTATACCGCTTGGCTAAGCGAGCGCAATAAAACCGTCTGAATTAAATGTGAATCAGGGCGGTTTTGGATTTGCTGCAACAAGGCCTGATAATCTTTTGGCGACGGGTCTTTGCCATGATTCATGCTTAAACCCATCTCACCTAAAAACTGCGCAAGGTTTTCTAACTTCTCAGCGCCGGGTCCGGCGTGTACGCGGTAGAGCGCAGGTACTTCGTAACGCTGGAAGAAATCCGCCGAACACACGTTAGCAGCAAGCATGCACTCTTCAATCAGCATGTGCGCATCGTTACGAGTGGTCGGTACGATTTCTTGAATTTTGCGCTCAGCATCAAACACAATGCGCGTTTCGACCGAATCAAAATCCATTGCACCGCGAACTTCACGTTGCTCGCGTAAAATTTTAAATAGGCTATAAAGCTCTTCTACATGAGGAACGACCGAATGAAATTGCTGACGCAATTGCAACTGAGTTTCAACGTCGTCATCTTCACCGAGGGGTTTTAAGATGTCCCATACTTTATTGTAGGTCAGGCGCGCATGGGAGTGGATAACCCCTTCCATGAACTTATAACCAGAAATACGACCCCCTTTTGAGATCGTCATTTCACACACCATGACCAAACGATCGACCTGCGGATTTAACGAGCATAATCCGTTGGATAATTTCTCTGGCAGCATAGGCACAACAAAGCCGGGAAAATACACGGAATTACCGCGATTATGTGCTTCTTTGTCGAGCGGCGACCGAACACCAACATAATGTGAAACATCGGCAATGGCGACGTATAGACGCCAGCCACCCGTGCTTTTGTTTTTCTCACAATAGACAGCGTCATCAAAGTCGCGTGCGTCTTCACCGTCGATGGTAACAAACGGCAAGTCACGTAAATCAATACGGCGTGCTTTATCGCCTTCTTGAACTTCGGCAGGAATGCCTTCGGCCTGAGTGAGAACATCCGCAGGCCAATCGTGAGGAATATTATGACTGCGAATCGCTACGTCGATTTCCATTCCGGGAGCCAAGTGCTCACCTAAAACTTCAACCACCTCTCCCATCGGCAATCCTTTTGCGGAAGGCTGACGAGTAATCTGCACCACCACGAACTGACCATGTTCGGCACCATTACGGCAATCCGACGGCACTAATACTTCTTGCGACACACGTTTGTTATCAGGCTGCACTGTGCCAACACCCGATTCTTCAAAATAACGACCAACTATTTGTTGGGTATTTTGCTCTAACACCTCAACGATACGTCCTTCTGGGCGACCACGACGGTCTAAACCCATAATCTGTACGGTAACCTTGTCGCCATGAAACACACGACGCATTTGGCTATTTGATAAATACACATCATCGGCACCATCGCGCAATACAAAACCAAAGCCATCGCGATGCCCATGCACGGTACCTTTCACGAGGTCGACTTTTTTCATTGGCATGTATTGGTTGCGGCGATTACTGATCATTTGACCATCGCGGCACATGGCGATTAGACGACGGCGCAAGGCTTCGATGCGATCTTCGTCGGTTTCTTGCAGAGCCGCGCAGACATCGCTGTGCGTCATCGGGCTGCCATTTTGCTCAATTAAGGCAAGTAAAGCATCGCGGCTGGGAACTGGATTTTCGTATTTTTCTGCCTCAAGCGCAGCATTCGGATCGTGAATTGGGCTTTGCTTAGGTTTTTGGGAATCCGTCAAGTTACGGCTCCTATCTGATAGTTACACTGAGTATACCGGATAGATGACCATCCGACGCACGCAATTGGCGTCGGCCCTCCGGTTCATAGCGCTTTAAAATTAATCTGCTGCGCTTCGCGGCTTTTGCCCGCGTCATTTAAGCGTTGCAGGTAGGTATCCCACAGCGTTTGCTGATTGTCACATAAGTGCTTTAGATACACCCAATCGTACAGGCCTGAATCATGGCCGTCATCAAATACTAGCTTAAGGGCGTAATTACCCGCTGGGTCAATGCGAACAAGGTTCACGTCCTTTTTACCAAATTGCAGCACGTCATTGCCGACACCATGACCACGCACTTCCGCAGACGGCGACTGAACGCGCAAAAATTCATAAGGTAATTGGAAGCTCTCATCACCATAAGTGAGCTCTAAACACCGACTGGTTTTTCTTACTTTGATACCTGTTGGAATCATGATTCACCTTTTATTTAACAATCAGGATTCTACCCCTTTGCTAATAAGATTTGCGACGATTAGAGCAATTTTCTTAAGCCAATATTAAACGCATTGTTATATAACAAAAAACCCGCCGAAGCGGGTTTTACAAGCTCACAAAATAAACTGACTGAGGTCTTGGTCTTTCGCCAAGGCGCCAAGCTTATCTTCCACATACGCAGCATCGATATTGACGGCTTCGGTTAAGTCCGTTGCATCAAACGACACACTTTCTAACAAGCGTTCCATCAGCGTATGCAAACGACGTGCGCCGATATTTTCGGTGCTTTCATTAACGTCATAAGCGATCTGCGCCAAACGAGCGACCGCATCAGCGGTAAAATCAATGTCCACGCCTTCGGTTTTCATTAGTGCTTTGTACTGCACAGTTAAAGAAGCATTAGGCTCGGTCAAAATGCGTTCGAAATCGTTCGGCGTCAGCGCTTTCAATTCAACGCGAATCGGCAAACGACCTTGCAGCTCAGGAATCAAATCCGATGGTTTGGCCAAATGGAAAGCGCCGGATGCGACGAATAAAATATGATCTGTTTTGATCATGCCGTATTTGGTGCTTACCGTGCAGCCTTCGATCAATGGCAATAAATCGCGCTGCACGCCTTCGCGTGACACGTCACCACCCGTGCCGCTTTCACCACGCTTAGCCACCTTGTCGATTTCGTCGATAAAAACGATACCATTCTGTTCCACCAGCTCGACGGCTCGGGCTTTTAGCTCGTCCATATTCAACAACTTGGCGGCTTCTTCATCGCGCATTTGCTTAAGCGCGTCTTTAATTTTGAGCTTACGTTTGGTCTTTTTATCGCCGCCCATGTTCGAGAACATGCTTTGCAACTGATTGGTCATTTCTTCCATGCCCGGCGGAGCCATGATTTCAACACCAACGGACGCTTGCGCCAGCGACACTTCAATTTCTTTATCGTCGAGATCACCTTCACGCAGTTTTTTACGAAAGATCTGACGCGTCGAACTGTCTTCTACTTTTGGTTCTTCCGTCGTATCCCAACTGGTGGTATTGCTACGCGCAGGCGGCAACAAAGCATCTAATACGCGTTCTTCGGCCAACTCACCGGCACGGGTGCTAACCTTTTTCATTTCTTGCTCGCGCAGCAGCTTTACGCCGGTTTCAACTAAGTCGCGAATAATCGATTCAACGTCTTTACCAACATAACCGACCTCTGTGAACTTGGTCGCTTCTACTTTAATAAAAGGCGCATTAGCGAGTTTGGCCAAACGGCGCGCAATTTCGGTTTTACCGACACCGGTTGGGCCTATCATCAAAATATTCTTTGGCGTTACTTCTTCACGCAGCCCGGGTTCAAGCTGCATGCGACGCCAGCGATTACGCAGCGCAATCGCTACCGCACGCTTAGCATCATGCTGGCCAATAATATGCTGGTCTAACTCGTGAACGATTTCGCGAGGTGTCATCTGGCTCATGCGTTTTCCCCCGCCGTTAGCGCATCTGAATTCAATGTTTCTATCGTTAAATTGCCATTGGTAAATACACAAATATCACCGGCAATTTTTAAGCTTTTTTCAACAATGTCTTTTGCGCTTAGCTCAGTATTGTCGAGTAAGGCACGTGCTGCAGATAAGGCATAGTTGCCGCCAGAGCCAACACCGATCAAATCGTCTTCTGGCTGCAGCACATCACCGTTGCCGGTGATGATTAAGCTCGCGGTATGATCCGCAACAGCCAAAATCGCTTCAAGTTTGCGCAAAGCGCGATCCGAGCGCCACTCTTTAGCGAGCTCAACGGCTGCTCGGGTCAATTGGCCGTTATGCTTCTGCAACTGACCTTCAAATTTTTCAAACAGGGTAAAGGCATCGGCTGTGCTACCTGCAAAACCAGCGAGCACTTGTCCGTTATATAAGCGACGAACCTTACGCGCATTGGCTTTCATCACGGTGTTGCCTAAAGACACTTGGCCATCACCACCAATGACGACTTCGTTGCCACGTCGTACGGATACAATTGTTGTCATGTAAAACTATCCTAACTATGTCTAGAACTTCGAATATGGGGGTGTTTAATGGCATATCAAGGGTTGAAAACTGCCGTACCTTGCCAAAGACTGAACGGCGCTAGATACTGCCGCCCTTTCTGATGTTATTTACTCTTTCGATGTAGGAGTTTGCTCATGCAAATCGCCAAAAATTCTGTTGTTCAGCTGCATTACGTTCTGTCTGATGAGCAAGGCCAAACGATAGAACGCACCCCTAGCGATCAGCCAATTGCCTATCTGCAAGGCCACAACAATATGATTCCTGGCTTCGAGAAGGCAATGGAAGGCAAGCAAGCGGGCGATAAACTCAGTGTCACCGTTACGCCTGAAGAAGGTTATGGCCAACGTATTGAAGGTTCCGTGCAGCGCGTGCCAGTAAAACATTTACAGGGAGCCAAAGTGTGGAAAAAGGGCATGATTGGCTTCGTTCAAACCGAACAAGGCGAACGCCAAGTCACTGTCGTTAAGGTAGGTAGATTCATGGTTGATGTGGATACCAATCACCCGTTAGCCGGCAAGACCCTTAATTTTGATGTTGAAATTGTTAGCGTACGTGCGGCCACTCAAGACGAGATTTCTCATCGTCACGCGCATGGTGACGGCGGTCACCATCACTAATCATTAACCCAAATGCCTGCGGGTAGGCGGTGGTATTTTTAAAATCCATCCGCTATGCTCGGAGAAATTATTTAATGCAAGATTGAAGGAGAGTCAGGATGAACATCCGTAATCTTTTCGCTGCTGCGGCGGCTACTTTGTTAGTTGCTTGCTCGTCGAATCAACCTGTACCACAAGAAGCTGTTAGTTGTGCATTTGCTGATGGCTCTGGCCAAGCAGCGCCTGAGTGGGTTTGTGGCGCTCCAGTCGAAGGCTTGGATCTGTCCGCTGTTGGTTATTCCGACAAATCAGCCGCAGGCCCGAACTTCATGAAACAGATGGCCGCCACTGCAGCACGTGTTGAACTTGCACAAACCATGCAAGTAGAAGTGGAAAACATGATCAAACAGTACGCAGAAACCACAGGTGCAGGTGATGCGGAAACGGTTGATCGCGTGAACACATCGGTCACTAAACAGATCACAAAACAAACCTTAGTTGGTTCTAAAATCTTCCGTCAAATGCCAACCCCAACCGGCGGCATGGTCGTTTTGGTAGGCTTAGATGCAGATACAGTGAACCAATTGGCTGAGCAAGCAATCAAAACCTCAATGAATAACGAAAAAGCATTGTGGCAGAAATTCCAAGCGGAAAAATCTTTCGATGAATTAGCAGCTGAAATCGCTAAACGTAAGTAATCCGTAGTTCGTATAAAAGCCGGTGCTGGATTATTCCTCACCGGCTTTTTTTATGATTGTTAGATACTATGGGCACCAAGCGCGCTATCACATAATAAGAATTTTGCAGACAACGACACTTTTGGGGCAAAGCCATGCTGACGCTAAAACACATAGGTATTTCATTGGCGATAACGAGTCTTTGTAGCCTCACAACGCTATCCAGCTACGCCAACACGCCCTCCAATCCGCGCTCTGCTGCGGATGAATTTGCCCAGTGGCGGCAACAAACAAAAGAAACGTTTCAGCAGTACCTCGATGAAAATGACCGTGCTTTTATTGGCTTTTTAAAGGAAAGCTGGGACCCCGTTGAGCTGAAACGCCCTGAACAACAAAACACGGAACCTAAACCCGTTGAGCTGCCAAAAGCGCCTGTAATAAAAGTGCCTAAAGTAAAAGAGCCGATTGCAAACGAACCCAATATTGATAGCCAACCACAAGCGACTCCCACTCCGCCGCTAACCGTTCCACCACCCAAAGTAGCCATCACTCCATTAGCACCGAGCCAGCAACCCAGCGCGGAGTTCAACTTTTATGGCTATGCCATCGAAGTGCCATACGATACCAAACTGATTAAGCCCGCTAAAGGCAGCCCTAATAGCGACATGATCGCGAATCAATGGCAAAGCATGGCGCTGAGTAATTTTCAGCCCACAGTCGAACGCTTACTGCAAATTCAACACGAATTACAGCTAAGCGATTGGGCCATGTTGCAACTCACTGCAGCGTTTTCAGGGACGTTATATCCGCGTGATGATAATAGCCGCTCATTATTGAGTTGGTTCTTGCTGGTTAAATCGGGATACGACGCCCGGGTTGCATTTAACAATTCGATTTTATTATTAATGCCCGCAGACGAGCCGGTATTTGGCGTTACTTACTTCACCTTAAACGATAAGCGTTATTACACCTTAAACAACGCGCTACAAAGTCCCGATAAGCGTCCTTACTCAAGCTCTCAAGCCTATACCTATCAAGGGCAATACGATGCAGCGCGCACGCAAATGCGCTTTATCCCTGCTGATGGATTCATGGCCAGTGGCGAACCTAAAGTACGCCAGTTAACATTCACTGATGCTGGACAAGAATGGCGTGTCGACATTCCCTACACCGACGCACAAATAGCCTATTTAAACAGCTTGCCGCAGCTACCGCTGCGTCGTTACTTTCGCGCAGGACTGCCCGCTAACGCAAAAGATGCTTTACTTACGCAACTGCGGCCGATGATTAACGGTCAAAGTGAAGTGGTTGCCGTTAATCGCTTACTGCGATTTGTACAAACCGCATTTGCGTATCAAACCGATGAGCAGCAATTTCATTACGAAAATTATTTATTTCCGCTAGAGACCTTGTACTACCCATACTCTGACTGTGAAGATCGCGCTGCGCTATTTGCTTGGTTAACCGAAACACTATTAAATTTAGATGTCGTGATTTTGGATTATCCTGGACACGTAGCCACAGCAGTGGCCTTCACCGAACCGGCAGTAGGCAGCTCTATCAACTTTGGCGGAAAACACTACACCATTGCCGACCCGACCTATGTTAATGCCACAGCGGGTATGGGCATGCCGCAGTACGAGCAGGTACAACCTAAAGTCGAAGCGTTTTGAACCCAGCCTGCAATAAACGGGTACCGATATCGAGTATGACTCGCGGTTGCCCGCTTTGTCGTAAGGGTTGGCCTATACGACAACACTAGTCCTTTTCTAGAAGGCGCTAGCGCGCTACTCTTGCGCCTCATCTTTAGCTCATGATTGTTGTAGAAAGGTTTATCATGTCTCTTGTTATCGCCGTCGTCCCCGTTACTGCCTTTGCGCAAAACTGCACTATTGTTATGTGCAAAAAAACTCTTGAAGCCGCGATTATTGATCCCGGTGGCGATATCAATCGTATTATTGAACAGCTCGACTCCATGGGCGCTAAGCCCACTAAGATTTTACTGACGCATGCTCACATTGACCATGCAGGCGGAACCGCAGCACTCGCCAAACAGCTCAGCCTGCCGATTATTGGTCCTCATAAAGATGATGATTTTTGGATTCAGGCCTTGCCGCAACAGTCGGCCATGTTTGGTTTTCCAGCCGTAGAAAAATTCACCCCTACGCAATGGCTAGATGATGGCGATAAGGTGCAGGTTGGTGACGTCGAATTGGATGTGATTCATTGCCCCGGCCATACCCCAGGGCATGTCGTGTTCTACAACAAAGAGAATCAATTCGCTCAGGTGGGAGATGTGATTTTTAATGGTTCTATTGGTCGTACCGATTTTCCGAAAGGAAACCACCAACAATTACTAGAATCCATCCGTGAAAAGTTATTTCCTCTGGGCGATAACGTTGAATTTGTGTGCGGTCACGGCCCTAATTCCACCTTTGGAAATGAGCGCCTACATAACCCATTTGTGTCCGACCACCGCGGTTAAGGTTAGCTAACGGCGACTGCACTCATGGTTTTGAGGCAGTCGCTGCTTGTCCAGGAATGGCTTGTGGAATTGGCAAAGCATTGGTTTGCAGAGCAGCAAGTTGCTTACTCCGCGCTACACTCTGAGCTATCGCAGCATTCATTTGCTCATCGTACATATCTAACCATGTACGCGAACCCGGCAGCATTCTGGCAAGATCACGCATCCCTTGCTTCAAAGCAGTTAAGTGCGATTGATAGCTCTGTTCTTGATCCAACAACACACTTTTGAAAGCAGTAGCACTGCTGCTATCCAATATTTGTTTCGCTTGGCTAAAACTTTCTGCAGACTCAGTCGCTTGCTTTCGCAACGCATCCACTTCTTCTTGCAACAGGGTTAATGCGCGCTTATCGACGTACTCAACGTCAGGCTGCAACAAACTAACAATGCCTAGAGTTGAAGCCGTAGAAAGACCAACAATAGCGAGGATAGCCAGCACAAATACGATCTTACGATTGAGGGACACTGAGTCCTCCAACGCCGCAATCCGCTGAACTTCGGTGAGTTCAACCTCTTCCTCTTCGCTTTTTGCCATAACTGGTGCTCACGTTAAATCATTACAATCTAAGCGTAGCAGAATCTGAAAAAATCGAGATTTAATGGCTAAAACCCTAATCGCTAGGCATAAAAAAACCCGCACGAGGCGGGTTTCTTCATTCGCTTTGGGGCTATTACTTCTTGAAGCCACCGAAACGCTTCTGGAACTTGTCGATACGACCACCAGTGTCCAGAACTTTCTGCTTACCAGTGTAGAACGGGTGACAAGCAGAACATACGTCCAAGTACATAGTACCAGGCTTAGTTGAACGGGTTTTAACCACGTTACCACAAGAACAAGTTGCTTCTAGAGCAGCGTATTCTGGATGAATACCTTCTTTCATAGGACACCTCATGTCTTCACGCCGCCACCTGCCGACTGTCGCCAAGCACCGCGTTACTAGCTAATGATTTAAATACAAGTTGCCCTTGCAAGGGCAATAAGGACGCGCATAATACCAGAGCCGACCTAAGCAGCAAGTCTTTTCATGTCCTTTTTTGTAGTTGAGATCGCTCTCCCCGTCCCATTGCACCGCACGTTCGATTATTTACCGGTGCAAAACGACACGCAAGAACACTACCTTCCGGGCCAACGTGTGCGCGCCGAATTCGGCCGACAGTTGCTTACTGGCATCGTTGTTGGTTGCAAAAACCACACGGAAGTTCCGCAGAATAAATTACGAGCCCTGCTCGAACGTTGTGATGACGCCCCCTTAATCAATGAGCACAGCTTGACTTTGTGTCGCTGGTTAGCCGATTACTACCATCACAGCTTAGGCGAAGTGCTAGAGCACATGCTGCCGGTCATGTTACGCCGTGGCTGCTCACTCAGCGAAGCCAATGAGCGTATTTGGCGTCGCATCGCCAGTGTCGACACGAATCCAAAACTGCGCGGCGAAAAGCAAATTGCCTTGTGGAAAAAATTTCAGCGCAGCGAATGCTGGGCTCATGTCGATATGACGGCGGCAGGCTTTGCCCTTGCACAACTTAAGCGCCTTGCCGAGCTTGGGCTGATTGTTGAAGAAGAAGCCCTACCGCTACCGAATATTCCAGCCGTTGATCCGGTATTTCACACCTTAAATGCTGAACAACAAGCCGCTTTGCATGCGATTGAGCCCTACTTAGGTCGTTTTAAAGCTTGTTTGCTAGAAGGCGTTACCGGTTCTGGCAAAACCGAAGTCTATCTACGTTTAATCAATCAGGTCTTGAGTAAAGGCCAGCAAGCCTTGGTGTTGGTGCCAGAAATTGGCCTTACCCCACAAACGGTTCAGCGCTTTCAAGAACGCTTTAATGTCCCCGTTGCGCTGTTGCACAGTGGTTTGAATGATCGTGAACGCCTACAAGGTTGGCGTCAGGTTAGCGAAGGCAAAGCCCGCATTCTTATCGGAACACGCTCGGCAGTGTTTACCCCCATGCCAGAACTTGGTCTGATTATTTTGGACGAAGAACACGATGGCTCGTTTAAGCAGCAAGATGGCTTGCGCTATTCCGCTCGCGACTTCGCCTTAGTGCGTGCGCATCAAAGCCAAGTACCCATCGTACTGGGTTCAGCAACGCCCTCTTTAGAAACCTTGCACAATGCGCTGACGGGTCGCTATTTACACTTAAAACTGTCCCAACGTGCCGGCAAAGCCAAACCGCCGCAAATGAAGCTGCACAGTATATTGCATCAGCCACTAACGGCAGGGTTTGCCCAACCCGTGTTGGCAGCCATGCAAAAACATTTAGAAAATAATAAGCAGGTGCTGGTATTTATTAACCGTCGCGGTTTTGCGCCCTTGCTCGCGTGTCGTGATTGCGGCTGGATGGCGGAATGTCGCCGCTGTGATGCACGCTTAACCCTGCACCAATATCCACCGCACTTGCATTGCCACCATTGCGATTTTCAACAAGGTATTCCCGCGCATTGCCCGCAGTGCCAAAGCCATAAAGTAGAAGCCGTAGGCCAAGGCACCGAGCGCATTGAAGAGCAGCTCGCGCAGCTATTTCCGCAACGCCCAATTCGCCGCGTTGATCGCGATACGGTGCGCAATAAACAGGCGTTCGACGAGCTATTTAATGAGATTCACACCGGAGGCTCGTGCATTTTGGTCGGCACACAAATGCTGGCCAAAGGGCATCATTTTCCGGATGTGACCTTGGTGGTGATTCTCGATAGCGATGCCGGATTGTTCAGTGCCGATTTTCGCGGCATGGAGCACAGCGCGCAATTAATCGAACAAGTATCCGGACGAGCTGGGCGGGCTGATAGCCTCGGGCAAGTATGGATTCAAACCTTGTATGCCGATCACCCACAACTCAATCTGCTGATTGACAGTGGCTATCATGCGTTAGCCCTGTCCATGCTGCAGGAGCGCCAGCTACAGCAGCTACCACCCTATACCCATATGGCTTTGCTGCGCAGCGAGTGTGAAGATCGCATTCAAACCCAACAACTACTGCAACAGGCGCGTGCCTTTATTCAAGATTGGCTGCGCCAACATGCTCATGATAATGCACCGGTAACGCTGCTAGGGCCGTTTCCTGCGATTATGGAACGACGAGCTGGGCGCTTCCGTTACCAACTGCAATTGTTCTGTCCAGGGCGCGTTCCACTGCATCAAACCTTAGAAGCCCTCGTGCAGTATTTGCAGCAGCTGAAAGGCTTTGGCAAAGTACGCTGGAATTTAGACGTTGATCCACTCGATACGATATAAATACGAGATATTTTTACCACCGCCTATTAAGAGAGAAACCTGTGACACCAGCAAATATGAAAAACCCAATCCATCTGCTCGCCTTTGGCCTTGGCTCAGGGTTAGCAAAAAAAGCACCGGGCACCTTTGGTACTCTCGCTGCTGTGCCGGTTTGGTGGCTATTTTTAGATGGCGCGCCGCTATCCGCCTATTTAGGGGTTCTTATTGCCGGTTTTGCTCTTGGCGTTGTCATCTGCGAAATCACCTCGCGCGATATGGGCGTGCACGATCACGGCGGTATTGTGTGGGATGAATGGATCGGGGTCTGGCTAACCTTGTTATGGCTACCGAACAGCGATAGCGCCATGGCAAACCTAGGCTGGCTAGCGTATGGCGTTGCCTTATTCCGCTTCTTCGATATTCTCAAACCGTGGCCGATTAAATGGCTGGATCAAAAAGTTCACGGTGGCTTCGGCATTATGATTGATGACGTACTGGCGGGTGTATTTGCCTTGTTAGTGCTGCAGGGGACAGCATTCATTGTTTAACGCTAACGCCGCAGCATTCTCAACCAAGCGCCCACACTCAACAAACTGATTAACGAACCAGCCACATAGGTCATGGCCGCGGCAAATAGAATACGCCGCGCGCCCTGCATGTCATCATCACTAAGATAATCCCCACTTTGCAAAATCGGCAAAGCCTTACCAAAACTAGCGTTCCACTCAACAGGCAGGGTCACTAGGCTCACTAGAGTACTGACCAGTATGGAGCCAATAGCAGCCATAAATGCCCAGCGAGAAATCGCCGGATTCCAGACCGCCAGTAATGGCGCGGCGATTAATGCTGCAGGGGCGATTTTCTGAAAAATATAGCTAAACACCGCCAGTCCGGATCTTAACTTAAACGATGCCTCGCCAAGATGATCTTGCAAGGCATGACCAACTTCATGTGCAGCAACGACAACGGCTGTCAGAGAGCGTCCATCGAGCTTATCTTTAGTTAATCGCACGGTTTTACTTGAGGGGTCATAGTGATCACCACCCTCAGTTTCCTCGACCTGTACACCGCCTAATTCAAGTCGTGTGATTAAATGCCGCGCCATATCACCGCCAGTACCGGGAAAATCCGCACGTTCCGCAGAATAACGTTTCAGAACCCATTTCACCCATTGTGATGGCCCCACCACGACGATAAGAACGAGTACAAACGCCAAGATCCAGATCACTATCCCACTCCTGAATTAGTCTATTGTTAAATCCGAGCCAACCATTTTTGCATAGATATTAGTCATGCCGAGCCTAGGCTGCTAGAATACGCGCCCTGTTTTACCCTGAGGGTTGGCCCCTTGAGTATCAATTTCATCGCCTCATCAAAACTGCCGACACCGTTTGGTACCTTCACCATGCACGGCTTCGAGGACACAGAAACAGGCAAGGAACACGTCGCCTTAAGTATGGGTGACATAGCCGATGGTAAGCCAGTTTTGGCTCGCGCGCACTCTGAGTGTCTTACTGGAGACGCTTTATTTAGCATGCGTTGCGATTGTGGCTACCAACTAGAAGAAGCCCTACGTGCCGTTGCAGAAGCTGGGCGCGGTGTCGTTTTGTATCTACGCCAAGAAGGTCGTGGAATTGGCTTATTAAACAAAATCCGCGCTTATCATTTACAAGATCAAGGGGCAGATACCGTAGAAGCTAACGAGCGACTGGGCTTTGGTGCTGACATGCGCGACTACAGCATGTGCCGCCCTATGCTAGAACACTTAGGTGTGAAAGGTATTCGCTTGATGACCAACAATCCACGTAAGGTAAAAGCCTTATCCGAAGCTGGCGCTCGTGTCGTTGAACGCGTTGCATTAGAAGTTGGTCGTAACCCGCATAACGATGGCTACTTAAATACAAAAGCCAGCAAGCTGGGTCATATGATGACTCATCAAGACGACGACCCAGAAGCTATCTAGTTTCTTGTGAATAAAAATAAAGGCGCGAAACAGCGCCTTTATTTTTGAATTCGACGAATATGCAGCATGATTTGATGCCCTTCAAACTGGCGACTCAACGTCGCTAACTTAGCAACATGGCGTTCGTTCAATTCGGTATCCGTGGGTAGCAGTACTGCACCACCCGGACTCACCAAATTACCGGCTAATATCATGCCTACTTTGGCCTCGGTGATCGGAATGCGTTCCATGTTCGGTACGACGCCACCATCAAAGCTATCGAGCACTTCAACAAAAACATCCACCAGCTCGCGATCGTAACGCTGCCCAGCCATTCGTACTAAATAGGTTTTAGCATCTTCTTCCGTTAACGTTTCACCCAAGAAGTTGTGCTCTCGTTGTAACTCAACAAAGTCGCCAACAATTCTCAGTATTCGCGCTTCTTTCGGAATAGCATCGCCCGCTAAGCGGTCCGGGAAGCCTTTGCCGTTGTACAATTCCATATGCGAACGAATGATGTTGGCGGCATTTTGCAGTGGTTCAAGTAGCATAAGTGAGGTTTGGCCATTAATCGTAAAGCGACCATACTCCGCCTTTTCGGCATTCGACATTTGCGAAATTGCCTTAGTGAGTATCGCATCTGCCAAACCTACTTTGCCGATATTACGTAACAAAGTTGCGTAGTAAATGTCATCGACGCGCGCATCGTCCAGCTTGGCTGCAATGGCAAAAGTTTTGGTGAGAATCGCGATTTTGTCAGTACTGCCCCTCTCCTCTCCATTGCGTGCTTCCATGATGCCCACCAAGATATGCACCATGGCATCAAACTCTTGGCGCAAGGTTTGATAAGCTTCTTGCAACTTAGCTTCAGCTTCACCAACCGCATTAGTGGCGCCTTGGAACTTCACTTGCAACTCTCGATTCAACCTTGCAAGTTCTTCATTCTGATCAACGATATGTGCACTTAAACGCACATTCGCAGCCTTTAAATCGCGTGACTCTAACGCCTCAACCACCATAGTGCGAAGCTGATCATTATCCCATGGCTTGGAAATATAACGATAAATATTCCCTTCGTTCACGGCTTTAATGGCTGAATCCAAGTCAGAATATCCCGTCAGCAATACACGAATCATCTGCGGCCATGTTTCAAAGCATGTCTTGAGTAACTGCGCCCCATTCATTCCCGGCATGCGCATATCAGAAATAATCATATCGAAAGAGCCGTTGTTCAATTGCTCGATCGCTTCGTCTCCACTGTTTGCAACAACGACATCGAACTGGCGATAGAAGAGTCGCTTCAGTGCCTGTAAAACACCAGGCTCGTCATCAACTAATAACAGCCGCCCTTGCTTCTCTGTAACCTGATCATGACTACTTTCCGTTAACATCTTTACCATCCCCGCGATTCATAGGTAATACCACAGTGAAACAGCTTCCATGGCCGACTTCGGTAGTTAGCTCAATATTACCGTTATGTTCCTGTATTAACTTGTAGCACAAAGCCAGCCCCATACCGGTACCTTGGTCTTCTGGCTTTGTGGTAAAGAAGGGTTCAAATATTCGACTGGCTACCTCGGTAGACATCCCCGTACCCGTGTCACTAACACTGATTTTCAAATGCTGGTCGACTATTTTCTCAGTCAGACAAATAACTCCACCCTCATCGCCCAATGCCTGAATCGCATTAACCAGTAAATTCATCACAACCTGACCTATCTGAGATGGACTACAGACAATTGGTGGGCATTCAACGAGGTTGATCTCTAAGGTGGTATTCGAGTTAATGCGGCTACGGGCGATATTGATGACACTGTTTAAATCGCTATTAACATCGCAAATACGTTTTTCAGAACTATTGTGACGACTCAGTTTTTTCATATCCCTAACAATCTGATCAACCCGCGCAATGCCATCAGTACAATCCTGTAATCGCTGCGGTGCCAGCATACAGGTATCTTGTATTTGCAGACGTTGATACGCCACCAGCAGCTCTTGATAAAACGGTGAGCGAATATCTAAATGATCCGAAGCATGATCAATAATTTGAATAAATTCAGTAAGGGCGGTTAGATCCTCCCGCAACCCATCTAAATTACTTTCGATATAGGCGATGGGATTATAGATTTCATGCGCAATGCCAGCCGCTATTTCTCCCAAACTGGCTAAGCGCTCAGCGGATTGCATATGCTCTGAAGCTCGCTCTAATTGCGTCGTTAAGCCCTCCTCTCGATGAAGGCTCATATCCAGCGCCTCCTCCGCACGCTGACGGCGATAGGCAAACATCAATAGCATTGCCATTACCAAACCACTGATAAGCGCTAATAATAACGGCACGAAGGGGTTATAAAACGACTGGCGAATACTGCTAGCTTCAAAACTGATGGCTAACTCGGGAAGAAGAAAGTCATTAAATACTTCCATTGTCGATTGGGTCACTGGCCCATCAATCCGCTCACTCATACGATAGCGAATGTCATGAAAACCCATATCGGCCAACAAACCCGTCATCCATGCATCAACCGATATACGCACGCCCATATGCTTGTCTTCGTCGGTAATATCGAGTAACAAATTAGTCGCAGGGGCATCGACTCTAGGAGGCCGAACTTCACCGTCAAGTTCCGCTAAATTGAGCTTCACTTGCCAATCCGTGTTCTGTTTCAATGTCTTCGCTTGAGAGGCAACAACAATATGAGGGCCAAGGGAGGATCGACCACCAGCCAAGGGCTGCAAAGTATCCGGTGTGTCGTTCGAGCTTGGGTAGAGGGTGGCATGAACATCATTTAACATGCCGTAATATTCACGCAGTGCGCGAATATAAACTCGCTCAAGTACTTGTCGAGCAACTCCCTGGGCTCGTGTTTGCTCCATGTAACTACCCGTTAGGTAGACACAGGCACTCACGCCCATAGACAAAATAATAATCACGAGGAGATGTCGTTGTGGCACCTGCTCCTCCAACGGATTGACCTGCCTTCAAGTAAAGCAGGATTTCCGGAATGTGCAGGGAGTCTAGCGGGGGTTATGCCTGACTTACGAGACGCTGACGCACAGCTTTAAGGATTCCAGCTTGATCTAAACCACAATCGCGCCACTGTCGAGATGGTGTGTCGTGCTCGATGTAATGATCTGGGATACCCAATGTTAAAACATGACACAAGATATGTGAGGCACTAATACACTCTAATACCGCACTACCAGCACCGCCCATGATGGCGTTTTCTTCGAGAGTAACGATAAGATCATGGCTTGAAGCCATCTCTCTAACGAGTGCTTCATCCAACGGCTTCACAAAACGCATATCAACGACGGTCGCGTCTATAATTTCAGCTACCTTCATAGCTTCAACTAACGGAGCACCAAAAACCAAAAAGGCGACACGCTGGCCACTATCGACGCCAGACGTACGACGCACAATGCCCTTACCAAGTTCGAGTAATTCCATATTGGTACGGGTAGCAACGCCAGCACCTGATCCACGTGGATAGCGGACAGCCGCAGGACCAATATGCTGATAGCCGGAATAAAGCATATTGCGACACTCGGCTTCATCCGAAGGTGTCATGATGACGATATTAGGAATACAGCGCATATAGCTAATATCGTATGCGCCATGATGAGTTGGGCCGTCCTCACCCACTAACCCAGCGCGGTCAATCGCAAATAGTACATCGAGATTCTGCAATGCCACATCATGAATCAACTGATCATAACCGCGCTGTAAGAAGGTCGAGTATATCGCCACAACAGGTTTACTACCTTCGCAAGCTAAGCCCGCAGCAAGCGTCACTGCATGTTGCTCCGCAATAGCGACATCGAAATAGCGATCGGGATATTCGTGTGAGAAACGCACCATGTCTGAGCCTTCACACATGGCTGGCGTGATCGCCATCAAACGCTCATCAGCCGCAGCCATATCACATAACCATTCACCGAAAACATTCGAATACGTCGGCTTTTTAACGGCAACAGGAGGAGTCGCGATGGGCTTCAACGCATGATATTTGATCGGATCTTTTTCTGCTGGTTCGAATCCCTTACCTTTGCGCGTCACGATATGTAAAAAACGCGGGCCAGATAATTTTTTCAGGTTTTCTAACGTATTAATCAGCTCATTGAGATCGTGCCCATCAATCGGGCCATAGTAGTTAAATCCTAACTCTTCAAACAAAGTGCCGGGAGCAACCATGCCCTTCATGTGCTCTTCAGTTTTACGCGCAAACTCCCATGCCGCAGGAATCTTTTCCAACACCTTTTTACTGCCACTGCGCATAGCTGAATACGTACGGCTAGACCAAATACGAGTGAAGTATTTATTCAAAGCACCCACGTTGTTAGAGATCGACATATCGTTGTCGTTCAAGATCACTAACATATCGGCTTTCTCGTGACCGGCATGATTCAATGCTTCAAATGCCATGCCCGCAGTAATAGCACCATCACCAATAATGGCGACGGTCTCACGCGGTTTTTTTTGCGCTCTAAAGGCTAGAGCCATACCTAGTGCGGCGCTAATCGAGGTGCTGGAATGACCAACACCGAAGGTATCGTAAGGGCTTTCTGAACGCAGAGGGAAGGCAGCAGGACCTTCCGCTGTGCGAATCGTTGGCATCTCTTCACGACGCCCTGTCAGTATTTTATGCGGATAGGCTTGGTGACCTACATCCCAAACCAATTTATCCGAAGGGGTATCAAAAACATGATGTAATGCAACGGTAAGCTCAACCACCCCTAAGCCTGCAGCAAAATGCCCGCCGGATTGGCCAACGCTATACAGCAGGAACTCACGCAACTCGAGGCAAACCTGAGGTAACAGAGAGGCATCCAAAGAACGCAAATCTGCGGGAGAATCAATTTGATCCAACAGAGGCGTTACAGGACGGGTACTGGGAATCTCGGTAAACATCAAAACAGCTGCGACATCCGGGTATTGGGGGGCTTTTGGCTAGATCTGAGAATGACTAACAAATGCCACCGATGAAAAGGCTGCCATTCTAACGACTGTTGCCGCCAATGAGTAGCGCGAATAATAGGCTCCGGTCACAGAAGTGTGCCTTTCTCAGCATAATTTGGCCATCAAGCTAAACCATAGTTCAAACATTGAGGTTAAGCTTAGTGCTTACGCTCCACAATGTAATTGGCCAAGGTGGCTAATGTATTCGTGTCACCAGGCAGGCAGGTTAAAGCCTTGTGCGCCTCTGCCACCAGCTCGGCTGCTTTAGCGCGAGCACCTTCCAGCCCAAGCAAGGCTGGGTAAGTCGGTTTATTCAGAGCAATATCGGCACCCTGAGGTTTACCTAACGTAGCGGTATCACTTTCAATATCGAGAATGTCATCCTGCACTTGAAAAGCCAAACCAATAGCCTCTGCATAACTTATGAGAGCATCCCGCTGCTCTGTTGGTAAGTTAGTGCTAACACAAGCTGCGCCCATTAACACAGCAGCGCGAATTAAGGCTCCGGTTTTATGGCGATGCATTCGTTCCAATGCGGCGAGCGTCATGTCTTTGCCCACATGCCCGAGATCAATACTCTGACCAGCAACCATACCCGCAGTACCTGCAGCACTCGATAGGATTCGAATCAATTGCAAACGCTGAGTATCAGACTGCAATGGCGCATTCGCCAATAACTCGAACGCTCCTGTTAGCAAAGCGTCACCCGCCAAAATAGCGGTCGCTTCATCAAAGGCAATGTGACAAGTCGGTTTACCGCGTCGCAAATCATCGTTATCCATAGCCGGTAAATCGTCGTGCACTAGGCTGTAACTATGAATCATTTCAATCGCGACGGCGGCTACATCAGCTTGTTCTGGCGAACCACCCAGCGCTTCTACCGTGGCGTAAACAAGAAATGGCCGAACGCGTTTACCACCATTCATAACGCCATAACGCATTGCCTCCGCTAAACGCGGATCACTGCTATTCAGGGTAGTCAGTTGTTGCTCAAAACAGGTCGCTAATCGCCCTTGGATTTGGTCTAGCTTCATCCCCGTTCATCACCCGTTACGAATGGTTGAGACACGCTCTGGCCACTTTGCTCAATCAACACTTGTACGCGTTGCTCGGCCGCTGCTAACGATTGCTGGCACTGGCGCGTTAAATTCACGCCCTGCTCAAATGCTTTAAGAGAGTCTTCAAGACTCAGCTCACCACTCTCCATATGATTCACAAGCTGCTCAAGCTCAGTAAGGGCGGATTCAAATTCAAATTCTGCTTTTACTTCTTTCATATCAAATGCTCTTCATAAGTGCGGCCACACTAAACCCAAGGCGAACCATGGTCAACCGCTGCTAAAGCGTGAAATAGAAAACAATTTTATCACTCAGAGCAGGAAGAAAATGCCTGGTTGACTACACTCAATTACAAAGAAATGCATTTATCCTATCGCAAGTGCAAGGAGTAACAGTGGATCTCGCATCATTAGTTGGCGTCCTCGGGGCCTTTGGTATCGTTATTATGGCGATGATATTAGGGGGCGATATTTCCATGTTCGTTAACGTCCCTTCAATACTTATCGTGGTCGTCGGCAGTATGTTTGCCGTATTAATGAAATTCGAACTCGGGCAGTTTCTAGGAGCATTCAAAATAGCCGGCAAGGCATTTGCGTTTAAATTGGTAAAACCAGAAGCCCTGATCGGTGAAATCGTCGAAATGGCCGGACTTGCACGCAAAGGCGGCTTGCTTTCTCTGGAAGGGAAAGAAGTTAGCGACGAATTTTTAGGCAAAGGCATCCAGCTGCTCGTGGATGGCCATGACCCAGACGTGGTGCGCACCTTACTCAGTAAAGAAATGAAACTCGCCAGCGAACGTCACGATACCGGTATTACCATTTTTAAGGCCATGGGGGACGTAGGTCCGGCGATGGGAATGATCGGTACTTTGATTGGTCTAGTAGCCATGTTGGCCAACATGGATGATCCTAAATCCATTGGCCCGGCGATGGCCGTAGCACTTCTCACCACCTTGTATGGTGCCATGATGGCAACCATGTTGATGTTACCGATTGCCGATAAATTATCGCTGCGCAAGGCTGAAGAAGATACGCTCAAATCCATGATTATTGATGCTCTTTTAGCTATTCAAAGCGGTCAAAATCCTCGAGTTATTGAATCTATGCTGCAAGCCTACGTGCAAGAAGGTAAGCGCGCGACGGCGGATGATTAATCACTATGGCTGCTGAAGAAGAACAAGAATGTCCACCGTGTCCTGCTGGTATTCCAGCTTGGGTAATGACATTTGCAGATCTAATGTCACTGCTAATGTGCTTTTTCGTTTTGTTGCTTTCATTCTCGGAAATGGACGCCCTTAAATTCAAGCGCTTAGCTGGTGAACTCAGAGAAGCCTTTGGCGTGCAAACTCTCGTTAACGTTAGTGATCCCCCAAAAGGGACCAGTATTATCGCGCGCCACTTTAGTCCGTCGATTCCTGAGCCAACGCCGATAAACGAAGTACGACAAAAAACCAGCGATATCACTAAAAGCTCGCTTGAAGTGCTATGCCAAGACGAAATCACTCAACAGGAAACTCGTCAGGGCGACCAAGGCATGTTGACGCGTGAAGTGGTCGTGCCAAGCACAGATAGCGAAGCAGAAACGAAAAAAAGTGAAGCTCAAGCAATGGAGATAGCCGCTAAATTAGAAGAGGAAATCGCGCAAGGACAAGTTGAAATTGAAACAGTCGGGAAAAAAATTATTATCCGAATTCAACAGAAGGACACCTTCCGTTCCGGCTCAGATTATATTGAGGATCGCTTCTTACCCGTAATCGATAAAATACGGGAAGTACTGGTAACGATTCCTGGGCGTATATCGGTAGAGGGTCACACGGATGATATCCCATTAAAGGGCGGGCGCTTTCGCTCTAACTGGGCGTTATCCACTGCACGCGCAACTGCCTTTGCTGAGGAGCTATTTATTGCTCCTGAAATGGACGAAAGTCGTTTTCAGGTCGTGGGTCATGCAGACAAACAGCCGCTCGTTGCCAACACAGATGATGCTTCGCGCGCACGCAATAGACGAGTAGAAATTATTATTTTGCGCACACAAGAAAATGATGACGACGATACACCAGAAATACCGACTGATCAGCGCGACATCAAAGATGCTGCAAATGCTCAGCCAGAAGATTTTGAATTAGATCCGAACGAAATTTTTTAACAAGATACTCTGTAGTGACATCGTTTTTATCAGAGCAACGACACTCTTTAGGAGAGATATCGTGGAAGAGAGACGCCGCTATTTTCGCTTAGATGACGAGGTTATTTTAGACTTCGAAACGATTACCCATGAAGAAGCTCATCAATGGAAAGTGAAGCATGTTCAGCATCAAAGTGAACTGGCTGAGTTAGAGCGAGATATCAGTTCAATACTGGCGCAACTGCAATCACAAAATCCAGCAATAGCCAAAGTGCTAGATTTGTTCAATCGCAAAGTGAATTTATTAGTTTCGCCACTGGGTAATAAAAATACGGATAAAGAAATTAGCCAGACAGAGATGCGCACGCGCGTAAACCTTAGTGCTTGCGGCATGGCTTTTCATAGTAAAGAACCCATGGCTGAAAACGAAAACTTACGCGTACAAATGCAGCTAAAACCATCCAACGCACCAGTGTCGTTAATAGGGACGGTTGTTGGTGTGGAAGCATCAGACAATATCGATGCACCTTACCTTGTGCGAGTAAACTTTGAAGGCTTACGCGAAGCCGAACAGGAGTTGCTAATTCACCATTTATTTCAACTGCAATCGCGCGCTCTGCGTGAACGCAACCAAGCCCAGAACGACGCAGAATAAGGTCAACAACACCATCTTGGCTTGGGGCCGCGTCAGTTTCTGGTATGATGCGGCCTTCTCTTTTGACGAGTCACGACCATGCCAGGACCCCGTGTTTATTCCGAGCACCCTCTTAGCATCGCACTTGAATTCCCTCTTGATGATCAAGCTGCCATTCATCTGATACGAGTGCTGCGCTTGACCGAGGGCGATCCGATTCGCGTGTTCAATGGTGACGGCCATGAATACAATGCGACCCTGTGCCAAGTCAGCAAAAAATCTGCCCATTTTCATGTTTCTGCTATCGAACGTAGCGATGCCCTTATGCCCTTATCACTGCACTTAGGACAAGTCGTATCGAAAGGCGATCGCATGGATTTCACCATTCAAAAAGCAACAGAATTAGGGGTTAGCGACATTACTCCACTATGGAGTGAACGCTGCGATGTGCGTTTGAAAGGCGAAAGGTTAGACAAAAAAGTGGAGCATTGGCAGCGAGTTGCCATTGCCGCCTGTGAGCAAAGCGGTCGCAATCGGATTCCGACCATTCATGAACCACTAAATCTTAGTCAGTGGCTGGCAACCGTCGACTGCGAGAAAAAACTATTACTACATCCACACAACCAGCAGCCGTTAACGGCAGATAAGGCCCCGAGCAGTACAGCGTTACTTGTCGGGCCAGAAGGCGGCTTTAGCGACGACGAAGTCGCGCTTAGCGCAAAGAACGGATTTGATGGTTTACTACTAGGGCCGCGAATCCTGCGCACCGAAACCGCAGCCCTAACCGCCATTAGTGTTTTACAGTATGTATGGGGCGACTTTCGCTAAACGATAAAATTTTAGCTTACAGTTTGAGCCGATAACTTAATCGTTATTGGCATTAGCACTGACTAATCTCACCTGCCGCCAATCCCAATAAGACGACAGCAAGTAAATACCAATAAATAACGTCGCCCACCATTCAATGATGCGCTTGCCATTGCTGATTTCAACGCCGACAGTAACACCGGCAAAGCTAATAAACATACCCCATAAAATCAACATCAAAACACTTTTAAAGCGAAATGACGGCACGCTAAATCCGCGACGATAAGCGCGAATAATCAAGATAAAATTAATCGTTAATGCCAACAACATTCCCTGAAAAAATAAATTGGCGCCACGCACATGTATAAACCAATTCGTATCGGCTTTTTCGGGTAGGAGCACCGCAGTGCCCGCTAATAAGCCGACCGCAGCCAGAACGCCAAAAAATTGCATTATATTCAGCGCGATATTATTCGAGACAGGCGCTAGCCAAGTTCGCATCACTTGCCACCACACAACAAAAAACGCGCAAGCTGCGATCATTCCACCACGAAAAATAAAACCTGCATCCCCTTTCATTCCGGTATGCGTAATATCCGTACAGCCATCAATAAATGGATTACAAAACTCGGCTGTACCTTGATCGACACCAACATAATAAGTGACTGCGATGGTCCCCATCGACAACACAAACGACGCCAAAGCTATAAATTGACCGAATGACATACCTACCTCCAAAAACGTTGGGCGTATCATAACACCAGCCTACTAAAGACCTGTATGGTCAATTTAATGCGAGTCAGTTGCGCATACATTACCACGCAGGAACTTGGCCTGTTATCATGGCCGCAATGACAAATAGGCAGTGATCATGGCCAAGAAAAAAACAGCATACGTCTGTACCGAATGCGGATCAGACCACAGCAAATGGCAGGGCCAATGTACTGACTGCGGCCAATGGAATACTTTGCAAGAATTCGTAGTATCGAGCAGTAAAGCCCCAACACGCGATGCTCGCTTTGAAGGTTACGCCGGAGATACCTCTAGCCAAGGCGTACAGAGACTGGCCGATATCAATTTAAACGAAGTGCCGCGCTTCACCAGTGGCATGGCGGAATTCGATCGCGTTCTCGGTGGTGGCCTCGTACCTGGATCAGCCATCTTGATTGGCGGCCATCCTGGCGCGGGGAAATCCACGCTCCTACTGCAAACCTTATGCAATCTCGCGGCTCATATGCCTGTGCTGTATGTGACCGGTGAAGAAAGCTTGCAACAAGTTGCCATGCGCGCACAGCGTTTAGGTTTGCCACTTAACGACTTACAAATCCTCAGCGAAACCAATGTTGAACGACTAACGCAATTACTACAGCAGCATAAGCCTAAGATTGTTGTAATTGATTCGATTCAAGTTATGCATGTCGAAGGCATAGAGTCGGCGCCGGGTAGCGTATCGCAAGTGCGCGAGAGCGCGGCTTATTTAACCCGCTTTGCCAAACAAACAGGCACAGTCCTGTTACTAGTAGGCCACGTTACTAAAGATGGCACACTGGCAGGGCCAAAAGTCCTCGAACATATGATCGACTGCTCGATCATGCTCGAAGGTTCTGGGGATAGCCGTTACCGAGTTCTACGTGCCATTAAAAACCGTTTTGGCGCCATTAATGAGCTCGGCGTGTTCGCCATGCTCGATACCGGACTAAAAGAGGTTAAAAACCCGAGTTCCATTTTCCTTAGCCGCAGCGATGAACCCGCTGCTGGCAGCGTGGTTATGGTCATTTGGGAAGGCACTCGTCCACTCTTGGTTGAGATTCAAGCATTGGTCGACGATAGTCATTTTGGTAACCCCAAACGTGTCGCCGTAGGCCTAGATCAAAACCGTTTAAATTTATTGCTTGCGGTATTACACCGTCATGGCGGCGTTCATCTTGGGGATCAAGATGTGTATATCAATGTCGTGGGCGGGGTAAAAGTATCGGAAACAGGAGCTGACTTAGCATTGTTATTGGCCGCACTCTCTAGCTTCCGTAATCAACCTCTAGAGCAAGGCTTAATTGTGTTTGGCGAGGTTGGTTTGTCCGGAGAAATACGCCCAGTGCCATCAGGACAGGAGCGTATAAAAGAAGCGGCAAAACATGGTTTTACTCGTGCCATTGTACCTAAAGCAAACGCTCCACGAGCGCCTATTCCCGGCATGGAAGTTATCGCTGTAGATAAACTACAAGAAGCAATCGAGCGGCTTTAAGGCGCTCGATTAATCATTAGCTCGCTGGTGCTCTGCATTTTCACGAACGCTAGGGTGCTGCGTGCTAGCAATGGTCGGACGACGTCGATGCAAAGCAGCCTTGCCCAACATATATGCCGACACCGGTGCAGTCATAAATAAAAATAAACTAATAACCAACTCGTGCACACGCAATTCACCATCGACAACACTAAACCAAATAACCGACGCGAGCAAAGTCGCTCCGATACCTAAGGTTGTCGACTTCGTAGGGCCATGCAAACGCGTAAAAAAATCTGGTAATTTCACCAGCGCTACCGACCCAACGAGCATGAATATACCGCCGATCATAATCAGCAGTGCAACTAAAATTTCCAACCAAAGGGCGCTAATCATTTCCATATTCATTCACTACCTATTCAATAATATCGCCACGTAATAAATACTTGGATAAAGCTGCAGTACTAACAAAGCCAAGCATGGCAATCAATAAGGCGCCTTCATAATACATGGCTGATCCATGATGCAGCCCCAATAAAATAATCAAGGCGATGCTATTAATATACAGAGTATCTAGTGCCAAAATACGATCGGTAATATCAGGGCCTTTAAACAAGCGCCACAAACACAAAACCAAGGCAATACACACCAAAACAGACGCTAGCAAAATTGCAATTTTTAACATGCAAAAATCTCCTGCAATGGCTGTTCATACCGACGTCGAATAAAATCAACTAACTCTTCTGTATTATCTAAATGCAGTGCGTGCACATATAACCAACGCCGATCTTCAGAAAATTCAACGCTAACAGTGCCCGGCGTTAACGAAATAGTGCTCGCTAATAGAGTCATCTGAAAGGGATCAGTAACCTGTAAAGGATAAGCAACCCAGCCCGGCTTCAGGGTGCTATTGGGCGCCAGCACTCGCTGCGCTACTTCAATATTTGCAACGATAATATCCCAAAGCAAACGCCTAATATAACGTACCGCCTTCCAAGGGTGTCGAATGGGAGGATGCCCACTGACATAGCGATGGGTCAACAGTGGAATTAGTACAGCTAAAATACTGCCCAAAATCAAATGGCCAAATGACCCTCCATTAAGCAGTAACCATACAATTAAGAGCAATAAACTATGCCAAGGCATAGGGAATAAACGCTTCATATTACTTACTCCCTACACTGAGATCACGCAACTGCACACCTTGGTGTAACCACTCAGACGCCAACATAGACCAATCCGTCAAGGGGCCAGCGAACACAACAAGCAATGGTGCACTCAATGCCAATATTGAAACGCCCACAATCTGACTAGAATGAGCGACTTTATTGTCATTTTCCGAAGGAAGCCCTTGGGTACGCCAAAATAAGGTTGTACCTGCACGCGACAATGCAATCAAAGTTACTAAACCCGAAATCAGTATCGCTGGCCAAACGCGCCAGATATAACCGCTTTCGGCTGCAGCTTGCATGATAAATACTTTGCCGATAAATCCTGAAAACGGCGGCAAGCCTACTAAGGCCATGGCTATAACGGCAAAAAGAATACCGAGCAGCCGTGGCTGTAATAAAGGCCGAGCTCTAACAAAACGGTCGCCCGCTTGCCCCCGCTGAGCTTGAATCAATCCGGCTAACAAAAATAAAGCGGCGGAGAGTAAGGTACTGTGCACGGTATAATAAACACCCGCGGCCGTTGCCTTAACATCCGCCATAGCAACCGTTAGCAGCAAGGTACCAACTGAAACAGCGATTATATTAGCTGCAAGCCAGCGCAATGAACGACTTGCTAATACCCCAAAAGATCCAACAATAATTGTGAGTATCGCCATTGGCCACAACCAATTCATACCCAGTAAACTCAACTCACCGGCATCATCGCCAAACACCGCCGTATGAAAGCGCCACATACTATATACGCCAACCTTAGTCATAATTGCGAATAAGGCAGCAACAGGAACCGACGTTGCAGCATAGGTATTGGGCAACCAAAAATGCATCGGCAATAGTGCAGCTTTAATACCAAAAACCACCAGCAATAGTAGTCCACCGGCTCGCGCTAAAGGCAATATATCCGAAGGTAAGTCACCCACCTTTGCCGCCATATCCGGTAAATTCAACGTTCCAAACACCCGATAAAGTATCGCTAACGCGATTAAAAAGAAGGCTGATCCAATAAGATTGTAAAGCACATAATGCAATGCAGCTTGAGTGCGCTGACGACCACCGCCATGAATTAACAACGAATAGGAAGCGATCAATAATATTTCGAAAAATACGAATAAATTAAATACATCAGCCGTTAAAAATGCGCCGTTAATACCCAGCAATTGAAATAAGAATAATGGATGAAAGAAACGGCCCGATTGATCATCCCCGGCAGCCGCATACAAGGAAACACTGACAGCCAAGACGGCCGTGAGAACAAGCATCATCGCTGCTAATGGGTCCGCTAGCAGCAATATACCAAACGGTGGGCGCCAATCTCCTAAAGCATAAGGTAATGGACCAAACAACAAACTATCGTGCAACAGCCAACCACTCGCGACGAGCGTTAATAGCAAAGTTATGAGCGTGATTTGACGCTGAGCAACAGGGCGTTCGTTAAAAAACGGAAACATCAGCACAACCGCGCCAATAAATGGCAACAGTATCGGTAGTATAGGTAGGTGCATCATGAATTAGCCCTTTTGTCTGCTGACACGGACTTATCGCCTAACACGTCTCCGGGGATTGCCTTGCCATCCACCTGATCATTACCTAGATCGGCACGAGCTCGTATCGCGAGAATCAATGCGAAAGCGGTCATCGCAAAACCAATCACAATGGCCGTGAGCACCAAAGCTTGCGGCAATGGATCAGCGTATTTACCACCATCACTCAAAATGGCCGCGCTATTTAAACTAAGACCACCGCTAGCAAACAAGAACAAATTCACTGCGTATGACAACAAGGTTAGACCCAATACAATTGTAAAGGTGTGCCCTCGCAACAACAGGAAAACCGAGCAGGTCACCATAACACCAACCGCAATAGCATAAATAAGCTCCATTATAAATGCCCTCCCTTAACCGCACTTCTTACCGGTCGGTCGATAGTCGTTAACTTACCCAAATTAGCTAATATTGATAGCGTCGCGCCGATCACAGTTAAATACACCCCTAAATCAAACACCATAGCGCTGGCCAACTCGAACTTGCCAACACCCGGCAGTGAGAAATAATCAAACCAAGATGTTAAAAATGGTCGTTCAAAAATCCAACTCCCAACGCCGGACAAACAGGCGATCAGAAGTCCACCACCAATAAACCATTGAAAATTCAAATCGCCACGATCACGCATCCAACCAACACCATGGGCAATATATTGCTGAATTAGCGCAATCGCTGTGATTAATCCCGCAATAAAACCACCACCCGGCAAGTTATGTCCGCGTAAAAAGATATACGCAGAAACAAGCAAGGCTAGTGGTAATAAACTTTGTGAGATTTGGGCCAACATCAATGGGTTTTTCTCACTCGCCCATGAACGACCATCACTATCCGCCGCGGGTATAAATAAACGAATACCTGCCAGTAATTTATAAATACCCAGAGCGGCAATACCTAATACAGTAATTTCACCAAACGTATCGAATCCACGGAAGTCGACCAAAATAACGTTAACAATATTGGTACCGCCACCACCAGTCTTACTATTAGCGACGAAGAAATCGCTGATAGAGGTCATTGGGTGAGTCAACATGGCGTAGCAGAGAGTGCCAACAAATGCGCCCGCTAATACGGCTATGGCTAAATCCCGCACCACTCGCGAAGGTGACAAATGCAAATGAGTAATTTTTTGCGGTAAAAAATAGAGGGCTAATAAAAAGAGAATAATCGTGGCCACTTCCACCGAAAGTTGGGTTAGCGCTAAGTCGGGAGCGGAGAACCAAGCAAATGCAATTGATACAACTAAACCGACAATGGATATCATCACTAACGATAACAATCGACGATGACTCATCAGCGTAGTAGCAATAGAACCGATAATTATAAGACCAGCGCCAATGACGATAACAGGGTCAACCTGAGTTTGCGGTAAGATTCCAGCAGCCTCTGGCATATTCAACAAAGGAACCCCCATTGCAAATAATGCAGCAACGAGCAACCACACGGCGTAACGCTGAAACGATCCATTATCAATAAAAGATTGTACGAACTGCGCTTTGGTTACTAGCCACTGGATGGAGTCTTCAAATACGCGTTTCGCATCGACTTCGGCGAACTGACTTTGAAAAGCAAACAAATGGCGACGCTGATAATACAATCCCATGCCACCCGCAACGGCAATAAAACTCATCAGTAAGGGGATATTGAAACCATGCCAGATCGACAAGCTAAAGTACGGGACGCCATTTGGCATCAAGGCATGGCCAACAGACAACAACAAGTCACCAACAATGAACTGCGGAAAGATACCAACCAGCAAACATAGCACTACCAGTATCTCAACTGGCACGCGCATATAGCGCGGAGGCTCATGTGGTGTTTTTGGTAAATTAATGGGCTCGCCGTTAAAGAAGACGTCATGAATAAATCGCAACGAATAGGCAACAGCCAAAGCCCCACCAACAACGACTAAAATTGGAATTAGCCAAGACATTGAACCTAATGTTTCTTGATGCAATGCCTCAGTGAAAAGCATTTCTTTCGACAAGAAACCGTTAAGCAAAGGAACCCCAGCCATAGAGGATGCCGCTACCATAGCTAAGGTAGCCGTGTAAGGCATATATTTGAACAAGCCATTCAGCCTACGCATATCACGCGAGCCGGATTCGTGATCAATAATACCTGCGGCCATAAACAACGACGCTTTGAAAACAGCGTGGTTAATAATGTGGAACACTGCAGCTATGGCAGCAAGATCCGTGTCTAAACCGAATAACAGCGTAATTAAGCCAAGGTGACTAATAGTGGAATAGGCGAGCAGCCCTTTTAAATCATGTTTGAAAAGCGCCGAATATGCGCCAACCAATAAAGTCGCCAAGCCCACCATACTCACGATCCCAAACCAAAGTTCAGTATGTGAAAGAACAGGATAAAAACGCGCCAGCAAGAAAACACCTGCTTTCACCATAGTAGCCGAATGCAAATACGCTGACACAGGAGTCGGTGCCGACATAGCGTGCGGCAACCAAAAATGAAACGGGAATTGTGCCGATTTAGTAAACGCACCAAGCAAAACAAGTATGACAATCGCCGGATAGAGTGCACTGTCACGCAGCGTATCTCCACTAGCCAACACCGCTTGTAAATCGTATGTACCAACAACCTGCCCGATGAGTAACAAGCCTGCTAACAATGCCAAGCCACCAGCACCGGTAACGGTCAACGCCATGCGCGCACCTTTGCGCGCGTCACTTTTATTAGACCAAAAGCTGATCAATAAAAATGAACTGACACTGGTAAGTTCCCAGAAAAACCACAATTGAATTAAATTAGCTGATAGTACAACGCCGAGCATTGCGCTCATAAACAGGATAAGACTGGAGTAAAATCGACCAACATTGTCTGTTGGCGATAAATAGTATCGGGCGTATAAAATGACGAGTAAACCGATACCCAAGATCAAAAAACAAAAGAGTAACCCTAAGCCATCCATAAAAAAGGATATTGATAACCCTAAAATGGGAACCCAATCGTAATGTACTGATGGCAACTGTTGAGCCATGACCTCTGGAATAAGACTGATAACAATTATAAGCGCGCAAGCCGGTAATAAAGCAGTCGACCACGCACACACATTGCGACTCATTCTTCCGGTTAACAATGGCACCAGTGCTCCCAACAAGGGCAATAATGGAACCCATAGCAAGTTCATCGTGTATCTTTCTCCGTAATTGGTCACTTACCTTACGTTATTTCGGTCAATACCTGCAAAATGTATTGAATACCCCTGACAACTATCAGGGTAAAAAAAAGCCCTGCAGAACAGGGCTTTTTAATTATCCGTGATATGCCGGACTTAACTCAACTACTGCCTCAACAAAGGCCTTAGCATGGTCAGGATCAACAAACTGATGAATACCATGACCTAAGTTAAAGACGTGACCACTGCCCTGCCCGTAACTATCCAGAATGCGTTTTACTTCGGTACGAATCGTCGCAGGTGATGCGTACAACACCGACGGATCCATATTGCCCTGCAATGCCACGCGATTGCCCACACGGCCACGCGCTGCACCAATGTCCGTCGTCCAATCTAAGCCTAGCGCATCAGCACCGGTATCCGCCATTAATTCTAACCACTGACCACCACCTTTCGTGAACAAAATCACTGGGACTTTACGGCCATCGTATTCACGAATCAAACCAGCAACTATTTGCTGCATGTACTTTAACGAAAACTCGCGGTACGCAACATCACTTAGGCTTCCACCCCAAGTATCAAAAATCTGTACCGCTTGAGCACCGGCTTTGATTTGGGCATTAAGATAATCGATAACCGACTTCGCCAATACATCTAACAACTGATGCATAACTTCCGGCGTGTCGTACATCATCGCCTTAACGTGACGGAAGTCTTTAGAGGAACCACCCTCCACCATGTAAGTGGCTAAGGTCCACGGGCTACCTGAGAAACCAATCAAAGGGACTCGGCCATTCAACTCGCGACGAATGGTTTTAACCGCTTTCAAGACGTAATCCAGATCGGATTCAGTATTCACAACGTTTAAACTTTGCACGTCCGCTTCAGTGCGAATGATTTTTTTGAAACATGGGCCTTCGCCCGTTTCAAAATACAAACCTAAGCCCATAGCATCGGGAATCGTAAGAATGTCGGAGAACAGTATCGCAGCATCCAAAGGGAAGCGCTCTAACGGCTGAATCGTTACTTCACACGCCAATTCAGGATTCATACATAACGACATGAAATCGCCTGCCTGAGCACGCGTAGCCTTGTATTCTGGTAAGTAGCGACCCGCTTGACGCATCATCCAAATCGGCGTGCGATCGACAGGCTCGCGCAACAAGGCTTTTAGAAAACGATCATTTTTTAGCTCAGGCATAGAAATCTCGGCGTTCATCAAAAATATGCCGAGCATAATAACAAAAAACCCGGCCAGTGGCCGGGTTTTGGACTAGGTCAGATTAATTTCTCACTGTCACCGTACTGCTAATAGACAAGGACGTATTTGTTAATTCAACTGTCTGGCCCGCATCCGCAGCGGTTATAGAGATAGACCCATCGGCATTTGCAGACCGATTAATGCCACCTACGGTCCAACTGTAATTTGTATTACTGTAGGACACCGTTGTCCATCGCGTTGCCGGATAGAGATTTTTAACTGAAGTAGCACTCACTTGAGCGCCCGCTAAATACCCATTATTAGGACCCGTAATTTCTACTTCAGCGCTCGCTTCAGGCAATGCCGTCAAGTCGGTAGATGCCAAATCTAAATCCGTCGTAAGCGCATAACTGTAGCGGCTTGATGAGCTCGAAAAAACGTGAGTATGCTTCCCATCACGGTCTAACACTTGATAGCGAACAAGGTATTGGTTACTTGGGCGCATGCGCACCGTGATCGCATTTTTCTGTGCGAGAACAAGTTCATCAGCAACGTCAAATGCTGTGTTAGAGTTTGTATCGATCACCTTCGCAGACAGACCAGATAATAGACTATCCGCGCCATCCGTACCTAACGATACATAAATGAGAGGCTTACCCACCAAGGTGGTCTCGGCGGCAACAATGTCCGCGCTATCGGTAGTATCAGTTGTCGATTCTGTTGTGTCAGTGGTATCCGTTGCTTCCTCTGTCTCAGCCAACTCAACATAGGCGATAAGCGACTGCCACTCTAAAGCTTCTTGGGCGGACTCAACACTAAAACGATTGACGCTATTCTGCCCTGTAGTAAACACCACCACATTGCTCAATACCACACCATCAATACGTTTATAGTCCACGTCAAATGAATAACCATCATCCAAGTCATCCACCCCATCTGTTTCCAAATTAACCTCGTTGGCTAATTCAGCGGCCCCATTACCTACATAACTGCCAATAGCGTAAACAATAGACTCATAAAGAGCAGAACCATTACCTCGACTCCCCGACCAATCCGCAACGAGAGCATCAAGTGCCGAATCAATCGCGGCGGCATCAGTGGTAAATGTCGAAATCAAAGGTTCGACAGACGATCCAAACGCCCACAAGGTAAATTGCTGCTGTGCAATCACCGTATCGCTATCAGCTTGCGCGGTAGCAACAAAATCTTTCACACTGGCAATGAGTGCAGCTTTATCAACCGCTTGGGTACTACCACTGGTATCAATAATAATCGCCGTATTCAATGTCACCGGCAAATCAATGATCTTCTGCATGATCAGACCTTGCTCAACTCGATCAATTGGCTGGTCATTAATCGTCAGGGTGTAATCGTCAATCGCTGGGCTTGCGAGTGCCTCTAGATCTATGTCATCAACAGGGGCAATGATGTAACCATGAATAAGTGGGCTAAACCAAATACCGTCGTACACGTCCCCCTCTTCGACGTAGGCATCACCCGACAAGTAGAATTGCAACGGAAAATACGTAACGCCTGCTTGCGTTTCATTACTACCACCATCCGTCGGCGTTTCGCCTGTAGAGTCATCAGTATCGGCAGAAGGAACAACGGAACCACTCCCTCCGCCACATGCGACTAGCAGCATGGAGGACAAGAGTATCCAAAAAGGGGTAAGTCTAGCCATAAGAGCAGCTCCGTCTGAATGCTTTTTCTGGTTATAAATATGGTGTAAGAGCATACCACTGGCGTTACTTAGACGACTACCTTAAAAAAAGAAAACGCGACCGAAGTCGCGTTTTCTTTAGGTAAAGTTAGCCGATAACGGCCACTCTATTCACTAACGTTAGAATCAAACATCTAAGTAGTCGAGAATACCTTCAGCGGCTTCACGACCCTCCCAAATGGCAGTTACCACTAGGTCAGATCCGCGCACCATATCACCGCCAGCAAAGACTTTTGAATTGGTGGTCTGGAACTTAAAGGTTTGCTTTTCAGGTGCAACAACACCCTCCCAGCTATTCACTTCAATGCCAAAATCCTTAAACCAAGGCGCAGGGCTTGGGCGGAAACCAAACGCTACCAATACAACATCAGCAGGAAGGATTTCTTCTGAGCCTTCAACAACCTCAGGGCGACGACGACCATTCTCGTCAGGTTCACCCATTTTAGTGGTAACGACTTTAACGCCTTCCACTTTGCCATTACCGATAATTTCGACTGGCTGACGATTGAATAAGAATTTCACACCTTCTTCACGCGCGTTGGTCACTTCACGCTTAGAGCCCGGCATATTTTCTTCATCACGACGATAAGCACAAGTAACGTTCTTCGCACCTTGACGAATCGAAGTACGGTTACAGTCCATCGCAGTATCGCCACCACCTAGAACCACAACCTTTTGACCCTTAACACTCACGAAATCGGCTTCGTTTTTCTCGAAACCTAAATTGCGATTAACGTTAGAGATCAAGAAATCCAACGCGTCATGGACACCTGGTAAATCTTCACCAGGGAAGCCGCCCTTCATGTAGTTATAGGTACCCATACCCAAAAATACAGCATCAAACTCGTCAATAATGGTTTGGAATTCGATGTCTTTACCCACTTCGGTGTTTAAGCGGAACTCTACTCCCATTCCCTCAAACACTTCACGACGGTTAACCATTACGCTCTTCTCGAGCTTAAATTCAGGAATACCGAAGGTTAACAAACCACCGATTTCTGGGTATTTATCGAACACAACAGGCGTTACGCCGTTACGTGCCAATACATCAGCGGCACCCAAACCTGCTGGGCCTGCACCAATAATGGCAACGCGCTTTCCTGTTGGTACGACTTTCGACATATCTGGTCGCCAGCCCATAGCAAAAGCGGTATCAGTAATGTATTTCTCAACATTACCAATTGTCACCGCCCCGAAACCGTCATTCAACGTACAGGAGCCTTCACACAAACGATCTTGCGGGCACACTCGACCACAAACTTCAGGCAAGGTGTTGGTCGCATGACTCAACTCCACGGCTTCCATAATGTTGCCTTCGCTTGCCAGCTTCAACCAGTTAGGAATGAAGTTATGCACCGGGCATTTCCATTCGCAATAAGGGTTACCGCACTCCAAACAACGATGCGCTTGGTCGCTAACCTCTTCTTGCTTGAACGGCTCATAAATTTCAACGAACTGCGCCTTACGAACGCTGATCGCTTTTTTGGATGGGTCTTGGCGACCCACTTCCACAAACTGGAAACTATTGTTCAGACGTTGTCCCATCTCGAACCTCTCTCTCTCGCCCTGTACTGATTACTCAGGACGAGCACGGGTGTTATTCAGCAATTGTTGTAAATCAGCAGCTTTTGGCTTAACCAACCAGAAGCGACCAATGAATCCATCAAAATCATCTAGAATCGCACGGCCCCAATCACTGCCCGTCTCTTCTGAGAATTCACGAATCACACCGCGCAAATGATTGCGATGCGCTTCGGTCTCTTCGTTCGAGATACGATGAATGTCCACTAGCTCATGGTTGTATTTATCAACAAAGCTGTTATCAAGGTCTAACACGTAAGCGAAACCGCCTGTCATGCCAGCACCAAAGTTATATCCGGTTTCACCCAGTACGCAGACCATACCGCCCGTCATATATTCGCAGCAGTGATCGCCTGCGCTTTCAACAACGGCATGCGCGCCAGAGTTACGGACAGCAAAACGTTCACCAGCACCACCAGCCGCTAGTAATTTACCGCCCGTCGCACCGTATAAACAGGTGTTACCCACAATCGACGTTTCTTCGCTCTTAAACTCAGAACCTTTCGGTGGGTGAATCACTAGCTTGCCGCCAGTCATACCTTTACCCACGTAATCGTTGGCATCGCCTTCGAGTACCATTTCCAAGCCACCGGCGTTCCAAACACCGAACGACTGACCAGCAACACCCGTCAATTTAATGCGGATCGGATGATCGGCCATGCCTTGGTTGCCATGACGTTTAGCTATTTCGCCCGACAAGCGTGCACCAATTGAGCGATCACAGTTAGTGATACGGAAGTTAAACTCACCACCCGTTTTGCCTTCAATCGCAGGCAATAGCTCAACGACCATACGTTCAGCCAAATGGCCTTCATCGTATGGACGGTTGCGATCTACTTGAACGGTATGTGGTTTATCGACCGGAATATAATCGTTATTCAGGATTGCCGTGAGATCCAGGTGACGCTGCTTCGACGTGCTACCTTCAATCATTTCAAGCAAGTCGGTACGACCGACCAACTCTTCGATCGTACGCACACCGATCTTCGCCATCCAACTACGAACTTCTTGACCAACAAAATGGAAGTAGTTCTTAACCATGTCGGCAGTGCCGATGTAATGGTCTTTACGCAAGCCATCGTTTTGAGTAGCAACACCAGTTGCACAGTTGTTTAGATGGCAAATACGTAAGTACTTACAACCTACAGCAACCATCGGCATAGTACCGAAGCCAAAAGACTCAGCACCCAAAATTGCGGCTTTGATCACATCAAGACCTGACTTTAAGCCGCCATCGGTTTGCACACGTACTTTGCCGCGCAAGTCGTTGGCACGTAGGGCTTGATGAGCTTCAGATAAGCCTAACTCCCAAGGAGAGCCTGCATACTTGATCGATGTTAATGGTGACGCCGCAGTACCGCCGTCATAACCAGAAATCGTGATCAAGTCAGCATACGCCTTAGCAACACCGGCAGCGATAGTACCAACACCCGGCTCCGATACTAACTTCACCGATACCAAAGCAGCTGGATTCACTTGCTTAAGATCGTAAATTAGCTGCGCCAAATCTTCGATTGAGTAAATATCGTGATGTGGTGGTGGTGAAATCAAAGTAACGCCAGGCACAGAATAGCGTAAGGTTGCGATCAAATCGTTAACCTTGCCACCCGGCAACTGACCACCTTCACCGGGCTTAGCGCCTTGAGCCACTTTTATCTGTAGTACTTCGGCACTCGACAAATAGGCAGGAGTAACGCCGAAACGGCCAGATGCAATCTGCTTAATTTTCGAGTTTTTATAAGTGCCATAACGAGCTGGGTCTTCACCGCCTTCACCGGAGTTAGAGCGACCACCCAATTCATTCATCGCTTCTGCTAGAGCTTCATGCGCTTCAGGTGATAACGCACCTAACGACATCGCGGCGGTATCGAAACGCGGAAAAATAGACTCAACTGGTTCTACTTCGCTGATATCAATAGGCTTAATATCTTTGCGCAACGCCAGCAAGTCACGAATCGTGGCCGCAGGACGCTCATTCACTAGTGTAGTGAAACGGTCATACGCGGCTTGACTGTTAGTTTGCACCGCTTCCTGAATGTTTTTAACGACATCAGGGTTGTATGCATGGTACTCACCGCCATGAACGTATTTCAGCAAACCACCTTGATCCAGCTTCTTGCGTGTTTTCCACGCAACACTACGAATCAAGTTGAGATCTTCTTCAAAATCGATAAAGGTCGCGCCAGCAATACGGCTGCTAACACCGCAGAAGCATAGATCGACGATTTCATCGCTCAAACCGATCGCTTCAAACAACTGTGAGCCACGATAAGAGGCAACCGTAGAGATACCCATCTTCGACATGATTTTCATCAAGCCTTTGCGAATCGCTTTACGGAAATTCTGCTGTGACTTCAGCGGATCACCCAAAACTTCACCTGTACGGTGCAAGTCGGTAATGATGTCATACGCCAACCACGGATAAACCGCAGTAGCACCAAACCCTAACAAAACTGCAAACTGATGAGCATCTCGCGAAGCACCGGTTTCAACAACGATGTTGCCGTTGGTGCGCAATCCACGCTGAACCAAACGGTGATGCACGGCACCAGTGGCCATTACCGCAGGGATAATTAATTGTGATTCAGTGACATGACGGTCACTCAAAATCAAAATAACAATGCCATCACGTATTGCTTGTTCTGCTTTAGCCGCCAAGTCAAGAATCGCTTGCTGCAACGACAAAGTAGCGTCATATGCCAAGCTCAACGTGACATGACGGAAGTTTTCATGACCCGTATCGGTTAATCCGGCAAATTTTAGCGGCGATAATACAGGCGAGGTCAAAATCACACGATTTGCATGATCTGGAGTCTCATCAAAAACGTTTTTCTCGGCACCAATGCAGGTTTCCAACGACATTACGATGGATTCGCGTAATGGATCGATTGGCGGGTTCGTTACCTGAGCAAACTGCTGACGGAAGAAATCGGCAACGTGACGGACGCGCTGTGACAATACAGCCATTGGCGTATCGTCACCCATAGACCCTGTTGCTTCTTGGCCGTCTTCTGCCATAGGGCGTAATACCTGATCACGCTCTTCGTTGGTAACAAGGTGCAGTTTTTGATGGGTATTTAACGCGTCACCCACCAGCGCTTCAACGCCATCGGCTTTTTCCAGATGCAATTTACTTTCGATGCGAATTGCATTGTCTTTCAACCAAGTCTTATATGGATGAGCTTGCTTCAGTGCGTTGTCGATATCATCGGCATGCAACAACTTACCTTCGAGGGTATCAATCGCAAGGATCTCACCAGGACCAACACGGCCCTTAGCAACAACATCTTCAGGCTTATAACCGTGAACACCCACCTCTGAAGCGACAGTGATGAAATTATTTTTAGTAATAACCCAGCGTGACGGACGCAGCCCGTTGCGGTCTAGACCACACACAGCATAGCGACCATCCGTAATAACTAAACCAGCCGGACCATCCCAAGGCTCCATGTGCATTGAGTTGTACTCATAAAATGCACGTAGATCTGGATCCATCGTCTCAACGTTCTGCCATGCTGGCGGAATCATCATACGAATAGCGCGGAACAAGTTCATACCACCCGTGGCTAACAATTCCAGCATGTTATCCATTGAAGACGAGTCAGAGCCGGTCGTATTTACAATCGGCGTCAAGTCTTCAAGGTTTGGTAGTAAATCACTAACAAACTTACTGGTACGAGCGTTCGCCCAGTTACGGTTACCGCGAATAGTATTGATTTCACCATTGTGAGCCAACATACGGAACGGCTGAGCTAAAGGCCAGCGCGGCATCGTATTGGTAGAGAAACGCTGATGGAATACGCAAATAGCGGTTTCCATCCGTTCGTCGCCCAAATCAAGGAAGAAATTCGGCAGATCGACCGGCATGGTCAGACCTTTATAAGACAACACGCGATCAGAAAGACTCGCAATGTAGAAGTCTGGATGGTTATCTAACGCTTTCTCGGCATAGCGACGCGCGTAGAACAACTTAACTGCCAGTGCAGAAGCTTCTAGAGTCTCTTTAGGTGCAACAAATATCTGCTCAAAACGTGGCAAACAATCTAACGCCATCGGCCCTAAGCAGTCATTACTAGTTGGCACAGTACGCCAACCCAGTACGCTAAGATCCTGATCACGGATAGCTTGTTCCACTGCCGCTTTTTGAGTTGCGCAAATGGTGTCGTCTAGGTCCATAAACAACATACCAACAGCGTATTGCTCCGGTAGTTGAATACCTGCTTCTGCGCTCACGGCGCGAAGGAATGAGTCTGGTTTCTGAATTAACAGACCACAGCCATCACCAGTTTTACCATCCGCAGCAATACCGCCGCGATGTGTCATGCAGGTCAAGGATTCGATTGCTGTCTTTAACAGCTCGTGGCTTGGTTGACCTTCTAGGTGCGCTAAAAGGCCAAAACCACAGTTGTCCTTAAAGTCGCCTGGAGTATACAGACCAGTTCTCATAGAACAGCTCTCATCAATAAAAACGTTTGAAAATCAAGGGCTTACGTCAGCCAAATGCTCAAATTTTAAGCAGCATCGAGACAAAAGGACGCTCATTCTACACATCTGAAGCGTTTGCCACAAATGTGTGCGTCAAAATGTCTGGTGCCAGACCGGCACCGCTAGAAAAGTCAGGCGAATTCCCTTTAGCGCAGAACGTCCTGTACAGCGCTAACAGGGCGAATCCACGGTGATTGCTTACGCAACGCTGGCGGCAACAGATTAACTGCCGCGGTTGCTTCGCCGCGGCTGGAATACACGCCCGCCACGACCACAAACCAATCACGCCCCTTGTGTGAAGTTTTATAACGGTACAAGTTACCGGTTACTTTGGCTTGCCAGTCGGCTTTAAAGCCATCAGCCCCAGATGCTTGATATGAACCCAGTAGTTGTACGATATACCCGCCTTTAGCCGCCAGCAATGCCGATTCGTCCGCAGTGTAAGCCGGAGTTGCCAATTCTTTAGGCGCAGCGACCGGTTTCGCTATCGTTTTTACCGGTTCAGCGACAGACTCGACTTTTTCGATTGGCTTAACCGTAGGCACTACAGGGCTAGCATTCGCGACAACTGGCGTTTGAGGCACTGGATCGGTTGGCAGGGACGCTACCTCACTGGGATAATTAAAGTCCGACTTTCCAGAAGCTGGAGGAGGGGCTATATCCAGTTGCGTCTCTTCAGGAAATACCGCGGCAACTTCAGGCACCTTCTCAGTCGAGGCACTAGACGCCAAGGATTCGACCGAAGTCTGTTCGACTTCATCTCGACCCAGCTGGTACATACCTAACATAATGACCACGGTAGCGATCGCAGCCAAGCCAAGAATATTACGAACAGGAAAACCAGTTGAAGAGCGTTGCACTGCACGGACAGGGCTCAACAAGTGATTTTCAGCCGCTTGAATCAAAGCACGCGGCCACCCGGCCGATTGTCGATAAATAGCAGTAAGCTCATCATCACTAAAAGGAGTCTGGCCATCAACGCCCAGTGCGTCGGTTAGCAACAAGTCCGCCTCTTCAAAACTTAATGGCTCAAGCAGCAATGTATGGATAGGAGCTTGAGCAGGAGAGCTGCGGAAAACACTTTCAAACCCAGAACAACCAAACAAGGCGATTGAAATCGCCTGAGGAGCTAGTAAAGCAAAGTGCGCGATATCATTTAAAGTTTCACTGTCTAACTGCTCGGCTTGATCAATAATAATCAGTAAACCGTTGCCCTTTTTATAGCGTTCAAGTGCTTCATTACGAATGGCTTCGCGCGCAGAAGAGCCGTCATCAGTGAGGTTTGGCATATCCCAAACCCCTGCGATTGCAGCTAGTATCGACGGCATACCCAGCATAATACTGGCCGTGAGAAACAGAGTCTCTTCAGGGTCTTCTCGTTGCGCAGCCAAGCCTTGAGCAATTACAGACTTACCGGAGCCCTCTGGCCCTGATACAACAACGAGTAATTCACTGTACGAAGCTAAATGCGACAGCAGCTCTAGATGACGGGCCTGACTCGGCAGCAAGCGAGTAACCTTCACAGAAGACGCCTTCGGCACATCAGCTTTCAAGTTCATGCCGGAGTCCAATCCAAAATCAAAATCGGTTTCCATGCCAGCCCTCTCGGTATTCAAACGCAACCCAGTTGTTCACCAGCTTGTAACGTCTGCAGTAATAATTCTTTCGGTACATCAGATGTGACATAAGCCTCGCCAATTCGTTTCAGCAACACAAGGCGAATACGGCCATCCAAAACCTTTTTATCCACTTGCATACGAATGACATAGTCATCAGGGCCCATATCGCGAGGACCAACGACAGGCAAACCGGCCGCTAGCAGCATATCTCGCAGCGCAAGCATTTCAGACTTCTGCACGGCCCCCATACGCCAACCTAAATCTACGGCCATTAGCATACCGGTGCCTACCGCTTCACCATGTAACCAATTGCCATAGCCTTGATGAGACTCGATCGCATGACCAAAAGTATGGCCAAGATTTAAAATGGCTCGAATTCCACCTTCTGTTTCATCTTGCGCTACAACCTCAGCTTTATCCTGACATGAACGCTGGATCGCATAACTCAGCAACTCAACATCACCGGACATCAACCCCGTCATATGTTCGCCAAGCCAACCATAAAACTCAGCATCACAAATCAGACCGTACTTAATTACCTCAGCCATACCGGCTGATAACTCACGCTTGGGCAGTGTAGCTAACGTTGATACATCGGCGATCACACATTGAGGCTGATGAAAGGCGCCAATCATATTCTTCCCAAGAGGATGGTTAACTGCTGTTTTCCCCCCAACAGACGAATCAACTTGAGACAATAGAGTGGTAGGAACTTGAATGAAATTCACGCCACGCTGATAAGACGCAGCAGCAAAACCTGTCATATCGCCAATAACACCGCCACCAAGAGCAATCAAAGTTGTTGTGCGATTGTGTTGCTTTTCAAGCAATGCATCGTAAATAAGATTTAACGTTGTTAAATCTTTATAGGCTTCACCATCCGGTAAAATAACCTCATCAACCTGATATCCAACTAAGGCTTCTTTAACCGCGGATAAGTACAAAGGCGCAACGGTCTCATTGGTAACAATTAAAACTTGGCGACCATGGATGTAAGGAGTGTAGAGCTCAGAATTGCTTAGTAGACCCTCACCAATAAAAATTGGATAACTACGATCACCTAGCTCAACCGTTAAGGTTTTCATAATTGATGCCTTTTCTATAAGTCTTTGATGCGCTTTTTCAGCTCTTGCACGACCCAACGAGGATTGTGTTGATCAGTTTCGATAATAATATCTGCGATAGACCGGTATAACGGATCTCTAACAGCGAATAAATCGCGCAATATTTTTTCGGGATTATCCGCTTGCAGCAAGGGGCGATTTTTATCCCGCGCCGTACGCACGAGCTGCTGCTCTACGGAAGTGCATAAGTACACGACTATGCCTCGTGCACTCAAATGATTTCGGTTAGATTCACGCATGATCACACCACCACCAGTGGCTAAAACGATGCCTGACATTTGCGTGAGATCATCAATAGATTGCTCTTCACGCTCGCGAAAGCCGGCCTCCCCCTCCATATCAAAAATCCAGGGGATATTAGCTCCACACCGCTGTTCTATTACTTTATCTGAGTCGTAAAACTCAAGTTTGAGTTCAGCAGAAAGAAGACGGCCGATGGTGCTTTTTCCAGCACCCATCGGCCCGACTAAGTATATCGATTGCATTCGCGTCATAACATTAACGAGTGCTGAGCGTATCCTTCACCAAACGAGGGGTAATGAACACAAGCAGCTCACTCTTAGTATCCGTCTTACTCTTATAGCGGAACAACGCACCAATCAGAGGTAAATCGCCAAAAAACGGTGTTTTACGGATGGTGGTCACATCTTCAGAACGGAAGATACCACCAAGTACTACTGTTTCGCCATTCTCAACTAACACTTGAGTCTCAACCGCATTGGTATTGATACTAGGACCAGCTGAGGTTTGCTCGCCAACAGAGTCCTGATTAATGAGCAAATCCATGATAATTCGATCATCAGGAGTAATTTGCGGAGTCACTTCCAAGCGTAAAACAGCTGACTTAAAGGCCACGTTAGTCGCGCCACTTGAGCTAGCTTGCTGGTATGGAATTTCTGTACCTGACTCAATAGAGGCAGTCTGACCATCCGCCGTAATGACACGCGGCTGGGATACAATTTCAGCACGACCTTCGGTTTCAATCGCCGACAACTCTAGATCCAACAAGAAGTCTGCTGTTTGATATCCAATCGCGAACGTTGACGCTGCTGCGTTTGTAGCACCGAAATCCACTACGTTGGCGTTGGTCAAATCGATATTTTGTGTAGAACTGCCAGTGGTCGCGCGGTCAAACAAGATCTGCGAGCCTTCTGTTAAGGTTTGCTGACTGCCACCAGCAGTGGTCCAATTGCTGCCATTGTCTTTAAACGAAGCCCCACCCCATTTCACGCCGAGTTCTTTACCAACACTGGTGTTTGCTACCACAATGCGAGCTTCAATCAGCACTTGGCGAACAGGAACGTCCAGCATAATGATAGCTTCGCGTACTTTTTCTAAGTTTGCAGAAGTGTCTTTCATTAACAAAGTATTGGTACGTTCATCAACTACCGCAGTACCGCGCTCTGATAACAAACCTTGCTCAGACGTCAACAATGTAGCCAGTACAGATGCTTTGGCATATTTAAGCTGCATGTATTCCGTAACTAACGGTGCCAGTTCTTCAACTTGACGAACCGCTTCGAGCTCCACTTTTTCACGCGCAGCAATTTCAGCCGCTGGTGCAATCAAGAGCACAGAGCCCATTTGACGCTGCCCTAAACCTTTGGTTTTTAGCACTAAATCCAATGCTTGATCCCAAGGCACATTCTGCAAACGCAGCGTAATCGCCCCCTGCACCGAATCTGAGGCAACTAAGTTCAAACCAGTGAAGTCCGCAATCAACTGCAACACAGCGCGAACTTCGATATTTTGGAAGTTAAGAGATAGTTTTTCACCGGTAAATGGAAATTGCTTCTTCTGTGCTTCTTTTTGATCTTTTGGTGGCTCAGATACGTTGATCGATAACAATTTATCGGTTTGATAGGCCAAATACTCAAAGTTATCCGAAGTCGGCTCAATCACAATACGTGTTACGCCATCTTCACGACGCGCATCAACATATTTAACGGGCGTGGCGAAATCAGTGACATCAAGTCGACGGCTTAATACATCAGGTAAACGCACGCCACTTAAATCTGCAATAATTTTTGAACCTTCACGACGTATGTTGGCAGACGCTCGCGCATCGTTCAGCATGATCTGAATTTGACCCTCACCTAGCTCTCCACGACGGAAATCAACGTTAACGACTTTCATATCGCTAGCAGGACTAACTGATGCGCCTGAAGCACTGGTAACTGTGTTTCCGGCGAATACTTTCTCTTCCGAACGCTCTCCGATTCGAACAAGTAAGGTATTACCGTTGGCTGTTGTTGTGTAAGCCGCCAGCTGAGTTAAATTCACTACGAGACGTGCACGATCTTTAGTCGCCACAATGGTCGCACTGCGCGCATTACCGTTACCAATTTCATGACGCTTGGTTTGTAGAGCACTCTGCACACCTGGTAAGTCAATTGCGATACGTGCAGGCTTCTCAATGGTGTAACCACTAACTTCTGGCGGCGCCCCATCAAACTCCAACGCGATCTCGGTAATATCACCCGCCATGGTTGAAAATTTTATGTCTTTCAGTGTGACAGCCAAGGCATCAGCAGACATCAGCAACAACATTGCCGGCACCGCGAATACAACCTGACGTAAGCCCTTAATTATTTTCATAGTTATTCTCCAGCCAATCCTTCAAGGGCTAACGTTCTTGGGCGTTCTAACCAGCCGCCAAGACCATTAGGCACAATTTCAACCACGTTAATTCCATACTCACTAATCGAAGTTACACGACCGTGATTTTGTCCCATGTAATATCCTTCTTTTACACGAACAACACCACCATCCGAATCCCGAACCAGTGCCCACAATTCACCATCTGGTTTTTGCAAGGTTCCGACCATAGACAATGTGCCGATGGCAAACTGCTCTAAAAACTGCTTTGGTCTATTCAAATCTGGTTTTACCGAACCCTGACCAGAAACAATAACTTGAGCATCCGGCATCATTGGCAATTGAAACGGTGAGCGCATACCAGCAGCACTGTAATTAAAAAATTCGTAGGGCTTAAAAACAGGGATCGGCTCTACACGGCCTCGTGGCTTTGCCATAACACCGTCGACAAAGCTCTGTAAATCGCTGTTATCAACCGATGAGTTACAACCCGACAGCAACGCCACAGAAGCAACACAAAGTGTCGTTAAAATTGTACGCATGCTACTCACCTTTTTCGTCTCCGCCGTACTGATACGTTTTAGCAAGAATCTTCATGCTTAAATCGCTGCTATTGTTCTTACGCTCAACACTAAAGTCATGCAAAGTCACAATACGTGGCAACGAAGCAACTCCAGAAACAAATGCACCCATCTCGTGGTAGTCACCCACCACTTCAATATCGATTGGCAACTCGTTATAGAATTCCGTTTTCTGCATTTTTTGCGGATCGATTGCATTCAACTGCAATCCTGCATTTAAAGCGGCAGCGCTAATATCATCAATCAAGCCCGGTACTTCTGTATCGCGCGGTAATTGCTTCAATAGTGACCCAAAGCTGAATTCCATCTCCGCCATTTGCGCCTTATATTCGGCCAAATTAGCAACGCGGAATGCTTTCGACTCAAAGTCTTTTTTTAGAGCCAGTTCCTTTTTTTGCTCTCTATCTAGCGCAAGCGTATCTTCCTGCACCATTAGAAAATACATACCGGCACAGACAGCGACAAATAGAACAACGCTGAGTGCTACTTTTCCTAGTAGCGGCCAAGAGCCAGTATTATTCCAATCAATATTATTAATATCATCTAATTGGATTTCGTTTAGCTTCGCCATGAAGCTTTTATTTTCTGTAACATCAGCCATATCAGTCTTGCTCCTCTGCTGACTTAGGCTCAACCCGGGTCATAACTATCTCAAATTCGTTAACGCCTTCACCTTTAGCTTGGACCTTCAATAACGACGGATTAGCAAACCATGGGGATTGATCAAAGTTGCGCATTAGCGACGAAACACGGTTGTTCGACTTAGCAATACCTTTGACGGTTACAACGGTCCCTTTAACAGAAACAGCGGTAAAATAAAGATCATCAGGAACAGAGCGCGCTAGCTCATCAAAAATACGTACAATAATCGGTCGATTACCCTGCAGAGCCTGAATCAACTCCATACGTTCAATCAATTGTTTGCGGGTATCGCGTAGCGCCTTAATCTCATCGATTTTTGCGTCGAGTACTCGAATCTCTTTAGTTAGAAAGTCATTACGTAAACGCTGGCTAGAAATTTGATCAGAATAATAATTGCTAATCAAAAACCCAACACCGATAGCAGCAGCAACAACTAGCGCTAGAACCATGTAAAATTGTTTTTGACGCTCTTCGCGGCGCTCTTCACGCCAAGGAAGGAGGTTGATTTTAGTCATTAATCAAAACTCCTTAATGCCAATCCTGCCGCAATCATTAGAGAAGGTGCATCACTATTTAACAAATTCGCATTTACCTTTTGCGACAGCGTCATGCTAACGAAAGGATTTGCCACCACGGTAGGGATACCCAGAGTTTCTTGAACTCTATCTGCCAATCCAGCAATCGCTGACGTACCACCTGCTAAAACAATACAGTCGACATCATTAAATTGACTTGATGAATAGAAAAATTGCAATGAACGACTCACTTGCTGCACAACCGACTGGCGAAATGGATCTAAGACTTCAGATTCATAATCATCAGGAACACCACCTTCTATTTTTGCACGCTGTGCTTCTTCATCCGACAAGCCGTAACGTCTTTTAATGTCTTCCGTCAATTGCTTCCCCCCGAACAACTGTTCGCGAGTGTAAATTGATTTCCCTTCATGAAGAACACTAAGCGTGGTCATGGTCGCGCCAATATCAAGAACTGCGACGGTCTCCACATCTTCACCAACAACCTGCGCTCCCAAGAGTGCAAAGGCACGCTCTGTGCAAAATGCTTCAACGTCGACGCGCTCTACCGAAATACCGGCATATTCGACTGCGTCTTTACGACGATCAACGGTTTCAGAGCGACAAGCAGCCAAAAGGACATCAACCATATCGGCTAATCCTTCTGATGGGCCTTGAATTTCCCAATCAAGCGCGACCTCTTCGAGAGGGTATGGAATATACTGATCCGCTTCTGCGCGAATCTGAAAATCCATCTCATCGTCTTTAAGAGTCGCACTCATATGAACGGTTTTAGTAATAACCGCTGAGCCAGCAACCGCAATGGCTGCTGCTTTTGCACTCGTGCGCGAACGAGCAATTGCTTTACGAATTGCTTCACCTACCGCTTCGTCATTGCTAATACTCTGCTCTACAACCGCATTGAGCGGGAGAGGCTCTGTCGCATAGGCTTCCACCTGATAGCGATCGCCTTGACGGCTGAGCTCGAGCACTTTGACTGACGTTGAGCTTATGTCCACGCCCAGAAGCGCCTTATTTTTCTTGTTAAACAGGCTAGCCAGCACGACAAAATCCCCATCAAATTCGCGAGCTTGCATGCACAAGCTCACTCAGATCCTATATAGTCGAAGTCATTATAAGCACAATCCTATTAAAAGAACAAAAAAGCCTTATAATGCCACAACCCGCATCATACCTAGCTTTCCGAAGGAATCGACGATCTTTTTCTTATGACTAAGACATCCCCGCTTGTGAAGTTTATTATTTGGCTTGTATTGTCCAGCGCTGCAGGCTGTGGAATGGTCATTATGGCCATCTACCTCTACCTCGTTCCCAACCTCCCTGACACCGAGGCTTTGCGTGATATCGAGCTACAAACCCCCCTGCGAGTTTATGCCTCAGATGGCCTACTCATCAGCGAATTCGGGGAAAAACGGCGTAATCCAATAAGCTATGCCGACACCCCGCCTCTCTTCATTCAAGCGTTACTTGCGTCAGAGGATGATGGCTTTTTCGAGCATTCAGGCATTGACTTAAAAGGTCTAACGCGTGCGGCTGTAGAATTAGTACGTACGGGCAAAAAGAAGTCCGGCGGCAGTACAATTACAATGCAAGTCGCTAAAAACTATTATTTATCGAGCGAAAAAACCTTCACTCGGAAGTTCACAGAGATCCTCCTAGCTCTCAAAATTGAGCAATCACTGAGCAAAGAGGAGATTTTAGAGCTCTATATTAATAAAATTTATCTCGGTAAACGCGCCTACGGCATCGAAGCGGCAGCTCAGGTCTATTACGGTCGTTCAATTAAAGATCTATCACTGGCCCAGTTGGCTATGATAGCCGGATTGCCTCAAGCGCCATCGGCAGCAAACCCGATCAACAGCCCCAAGCGAGCAGTCGATCGTCGCAACTACGTATTAGCGCGTATGCGTAACCTCGATAAAATTAGCGAAGAAGAATTCCAACAAGCATTACGTGAACCGGATGTTGCCCGCTACCATGGACCAACCACAGAAGTAGATGCGCCATATATTGCAGAAATGGTACGCCAAGAGATGGTCGATCGTTTTGGGGATCAGGCTTATACCGGCGGTTACAGTGTTTATACAACGGTCAATTCCAAGCGCCAAACTGCTGCCAGCAAAGCGCTGCAGCAAGGGCTTATCAACTATGATAGAGAACACGGATATCGTCGCTCAGAGCCAGAGTTTTCATTAGTCGAATTGACTCCAGAGAATGACAACCCTCTTCTACGAGAGTGGTTTGCCGCAGCCGATTCACGTTTCGATATCGACTGGCCGAGTACATTAGAAGAATGGGATAACTACATCCGCCAGCAAGGCGACTTCGGCTTGCTAACTCCCGCGATTGTTGCCGATGTGCGCAAAGATGGCGCTTGGACCTACAGCGATAATGGCTTTCTATGGTTGCCTTTCTCAGGGATGACTTGGGCTCACCCCTATTTATCTGTCGACAGCGTTGGCCAAGATCCCCAAAACGCATTAGAAGTCGTTTCTATAGGCCAAAAAATCTGGCTACAAAAAACAGCTAATGGATTAGAGCTAGGCCAAATGCCTAAAGCTGAAGGGGCGATCGTCTCTCTAAATCCCAATGATGGTGGAATCGAAGCTTTAGTGGGCGGCTTTTCCTTCAGTGCTAATAAATTCAACCGTGTCATTCAAGCTGAGCGGCAGCCGGGATCGGCATTCAAACCTTTTATCTATAGCGCCGCTTTAGCCAATGGTTTCACTCCGGCGAGTATCATTAATGATGCGCCTGTTGTTTTCGAGGATGCCAGTTTAGAAAATACCTGGCGACCAGAAAACCATAACGGCAAGTTTTACGGCCCTACTCGATTACGAGAAGCGTTATATAAATCACAGAATTTGGTTTCTATTCGTATTCTTAAACAAATAGGAACCCGCACTGCGATTCGCTATGTAGAACCGTTTGGATTTGATGGAAAAAAGCTGAACAACGATTTATCGCTCGCCTTGGGTTCTTCGGCCGTAACACCGATGGAACTAGCAACAGGTTATTGTGTTTTAGCTAACGGCGGCTACGCGGTTAAGCCTTATTTGATTCAGCGTATAGAAGATGACCAAGGCACTCGGTTATTTACTGCTCGCCCAGCTGTGGTCTGCCGTGATTGTGATGATACTGACGACACGACAGAAGCCGAAATCATGCAACCGGCGGAAGCACCTTTAATAGCGACCGAGGAACCCGATACATTTGCTTTGGCACCGACAGCAATAGACGCATTTGAGCCAACTCCTGAACCAACAAAAGCAGAGCTAGATGATGCGCTCCCGATAATCCCTGCCGCACAAGTAATGGATCCGCGCATCCATTACTTAATGGTCAGCATGCTACAAGATGTTGTTCGTCGCGGCACAGGGAAGCGAGCATTAGCCTTAAACCGTCATGATTTAGCAGGAAAGACGGGCACAACCAATGATCAAAAAGACGCTTGGTTCTCTGGCTTCAGCCCTGATTTGGTAACGACGACATGGATTGGTTTCGATCAACCACAAACCCTAGGACGCTGGGCATTCGGTAGCAATACCGCCCTGCCGATATGGGTAGACTATATGAAGACCGCCCTAGAAGGAGTCGCGGAGCATCCATTCGAACAACCGCCGGGGATTGTCAGCGTACGCATTGACCCAGAAACAGGGGAGCTAGCCCGACCTGGTCAACGTAATGCTATTTTCGAATACTTCCGCCAGGAAGATGTGCCTACTGAGGTTTCACCTAGCGAGAAAAACAATGCGCCGGGCGATTATTCGACCAATGAAGTTATTCCAGAACAATTGTTCTAATCGCTTATAGGAAACAATAAAAAAGGAGCCGAATGGCTCCTTTTTTATTATCAGCTTTTCACTTATAGGTCGATTAACTTACCAGGATTCATCACATTCTTAGGATCAAATACCAGCTTCACTGCGCGCATATAATCCAACTCTTCTTTCGAGCGGGTATACTCCAGATATGGTTTTTTCGTTAAACCAACCCCATGCTCAGCAGAAACTGAACCGGCATATTTCTCAACGATTTCGAATACCCATGTAGATACCTTCGCGCAGCGTTGAAAGAACACTTCTTTCGCTAAATCATCCGGCTTAAGGATGTTCAAATGCAAATTGCCGTCGCCGATATGCCCGAACCAAATAATCTCAAAATCAGGATACTCGCGGGTTACCACTTCCTCAATTTCATGCAGGAAAGGTGGAACTTTCGATACAACAACGGAGATATCGTTTTTGTACGGCGTCCACTCTGAAATGGTTTCAGAGATGTCTTCACGCAAACGCCACAAGTTAGCTGCTTGAGTCTCACTCTGACTCATAACACCATCTAGCACCCAGCCTTGCTCTACACAGTACTCAAAGATCTCCATAGCGGTATTAATGTGATCTTCATTTTCCGCTTCAAATTCAAGGAGCGCATAATATTCAGCAGGAGTTTCAAATGGCGCAGGCACATCGCCACGCGCGACAACTTTGCGCATCGCTTTATCGGAGAAAAACTCAAAAGCAGTTAAATCCATCCGTCCTTGGAAGGTATTTAATACGCTCATAATCGCATCGAACTCTGGCACCCCAAGAACCAAAACAGTCAGGTTTTTAGGGGCACGAGTTAAGCGCATTGTCGCTTCTGTAATAAAACCTAGGGTGCCCTCTCCGCCAATAAACAACTGGCGCATATCGTAGCCAGTGTTGTTTTTAACCAAGTCTTTATTCAGGTTTAAAACATCACCCTTACCCGTCACAACCGTTAAACCGGCAACCCAATCACGAGTCATACCGTAACGGATAACTTTAATACCACCGGCATTGGTAGAAATGTTACCGCCAAGTTGGCTTGACCCCGCAGACGCAAAATCGACGGGATAAAATAAACCCTGCTCTTCAGCAAAAACTTGCAACTGTTCGGTAACGACACCAGCTCCACATTTAACAGTACGATCAATGGCATTGAATTCGCTGATTTGGTTCATGTAATCAAAAGAGATTACGACTTCACCGTTGGCCGCAACGGCGCCAGCGCTGAGGCCGGTACGACCACCCGAAGGAACCAGAGACAAGCTTTGCTCGTTCGCAAGAAGGACGATCTTTTGCACTTGCTCAGTCGTCTTAGGGAACACAATCGCAGAAGGCTTTGGTGGATAAATCTTGGTCCAATCCTTACCAAAGGTTTCTAACGAATCTGCATCTGTTCGCACCTTATCGGTGCCAACAATCGCTGATAACTGCTCAATTAGGGCTTCTTGTGTCAACGTGGTCATGGAGTTGTCCGGTTGGATGAATGTTCTTCACCTCAAAATGAGTAATCTTCGCGATGAAAGGCGACTTTGAGGCTCACTTTAACTGCCGGTTATGCTAGCATACGCGCCATAATTTTCGGAGCGGTTTTAACTGCTCGCGGATGGTTTCAGTGAATGATCACACTTCAAGTGTAATCCCAGCTGACTATTCGAAACGGGTTTTACTACTGTATATAGGTACCACAATGGCACAAACATCCCTCGACAAAAGCAAGATCAAGTTCCTCTTGTTAGAAGGCGTGCATCAATCTGCAATCGATACTCTTAATGCGGCTGGATACACCAATATCGAGTACCTGAAGACAGCTCTCGGTGAAGACGATCTGAAAGAAGCGATCAAAGATGCGCATTTCGTTGGCATTCGCTCACGCACCCAGCTAACCGAAGAAATCTTTCAAGCCGCTGAAAAGCTAATTGCTGTTGGTTGCTTCTGCATTGGTACCAACCAAGTTGACCTAAAAGCAGCAACTAAGCGCGGCGTAGCAGTATTCAACGCTCCTTATTCTAATACGCGCTCTGTTGCAGAATTATCTATTGCAGAAATCATTATGCTGATGCGCGGTGTCCCTGCTAAAAATGCTGAGTGTCATCGTGGCGGCTGGAGCAAGTCTGCGGAGAATTCTTTCGAAATTCGTGGCAAAAAGCTTGGCATCATCGGTTACGGGAGCATTGGTACTCAGCTATCTGTTATGGCTGAAAGCATGGGCATGGAAGTCTTCTTCTATGATGTTGTCACCAAACTTTCCATTGGTAACGCCAAACAAGTAGGCTCGCTAAACGAATTGTTAAACATGTGTGATGTAATCTCATTACATGTACCAGAAACAGCGGCTACTAAGTGGATGATGGGCTCAGAACAATTTGCTCAAATGAAGCAAGGCAGTATTCTGCTAAATGCTTCACGCGGAACTGTAGTTGATATTGATGCACTAGCCGATGCTCTGCGTAGCAAGAAGCTTATCGGTGCTGCGATTGATGTGTTCCCAGTTGAGCCACGCTCAAACAACGAAGAGTTTATTACCCCTCTGCGTGAGTTTGATAACGTGATTCTGACGCCACACGTTGGCGGTTCAACACTGGAAGCTCAAGAGAACATCGGTAAAGAAGTGGGCGAGAAGCTATCTCAATATAGCGACAACGGCACTACGACATCATCTGTTAACTTCCCTGAAGTTGCTCTGCCGTCAAATCCGAATGTTCATCGCATTTTGCATACGCACAAAAACGTGCCTGGTGTTATGAATGCGATCAACCAAATTTTTGCAGAAAACGGCATCAATATTTCTGGCCAATATCTGCAAACAGTTGAGGAAGTAGGTTACGTCGTCATTGATGTTGCTGCTGACGCATCTGAATTGGCTTTAGAAAAAATCAAACAAGTTGAAGGCACAATTCGTGCTCGAGTTCTGTATTGATTTATCCCTGCTAGTAAATTGAAAAAGCCGAGTATATTTACTCGGCTTTTTTGTTTTACATGCCGTAAATCGAGCACTCATTCCATTTCATCAAAGCCTTGAATTCTTAGTCCCTTCTTCGTGTACTCTCCGACATCTACTCCGAAATGACCGCTCCGATAGACACCTTTAGTTTTATAGGGCTGACCGGCTCCGTCAGTAGGATTCATTGCTAAGTTGATAATAGCTTCAGGTTGGGGGTTTTTATCTCTATCAAGCACCATCATCACGCGCGGCTTCAACTGGTAACCTTTATCGGCGGATAGAATAATCCCCACCTCTCCATTGCTCATTTCCAATAGGTAACCCGGTGGATACATACCAATCATGCCAATAAACTGACGAGCGACTTCTTTATCGAACTGCGTACCAATATTTCGATTTATAATCTGCAAGGCCTCCATCGATGACATGCCGACCTTGTAACAGCGATCACTAGTCATCGCATCATAGGCATCTGCAATAGTAACAATACGGGTAAATAAAGAGATCTTACTGGAGTCGATACCGCGAGGATAACCCTTACCATCCAGACGTTCATGATGGCTATACGCGACATCAACCGCGCCAGGGTAGATATCGGAGCGACCCATTAGCAATTGTTTGGCATAGACGGTGTGACGTGCCATTTCGGCGAACTCTTCAGGATCCAGTCGATCCGGTTTGTTCAGAATCTCAGGTGGGACTTTCATTTTGCCAATGTCGTGCATTAGCCCACTAATACCGATATTTTCCAATTCGTAGGCCGCTAATCCCATTCTTTGCCCCAACGCAATCGAGAGCAGACATACGTTAACCGAGTGCTCAGCCGTATATTCATCTTGATGTTTTAAGCGTGTTAACCAAAGTATGGCGTTAGGGTTCGCTACAACTCGATCAACACAGTCTTTTACAGCGACTTTAGCATCGGCCATATTGAGGGCTTGACCAAGCTGGGCACTCGCTAGCAAGTGCTTAACTTGTTTTTTGGTGGATTGATAAGTTCTATTGGCGGCCGTTAATTGTGTGGCCATTTGATTTTTATCGACATATCGTTTTTGAGTATGCCTTACACCTGTAGGCTTATTAACATCCGCCTCTACCCACTCTTCCTCAACAACATCAACATAAACCCATTTACAAATATCTTGGACGGCAATAATGTCATCAGCATTTTCTAATAAAAACCCTTGGAATAAAAAAGGAGAATCAATCCAAGGGCGATCAAGCTCAACGACATACATACCGACAGACAACTCAGAAACATCCAAACGCTGCCGGCTATGTCGCTTGTTAACATTAAATCGTCGGCCATCCCGCATAGTCATATTCGATACCGCCAATGCCGTTACCTTCTTCTTATCTTATTTAGTCTAGTGCTCGTGACGATTGTCGCCACATTTTTGCGTTAAATGTCACCTCGTATCCGTAATGTTTTGTTGCCATCAAATTCCAATCTACGAACAAACGCCTCAGGAATTTCCTTGGGCTGATGTGTAACATATAACAAGGTTATCATTCTCTGCACCGCAAGACGCTGCAAAAAAGCAAGAACAAGATGGCGACTTGGGTCATCTAGCCCCTGGCAAGGCTCGTCCAGAATCAAAAGAGCAGGCTGCTTAATAAGTGCCCGAGCAATTAAAACTAAGCGTTGTTCGCCATAAGACAGATGTTGCAAACTCTGATTAGCTCGGTGGCGTAAACCTATAACGTCTAACCACTGCAGAGCTAGCTGCTTGTCAACATCTCCCGTTGCCCTATACAACCCAATACTGTCATAAAGCCCCGAGATAACCGTGCTCAGAACATTAGTGCTCGCGCGATAGTCCCATTGCAACGAAGCAGAAACTAAACCAATATACTGCTTAATATCCCAGATAGTTTCCCCCGACCCACGCCTCATTCCGAATACCATCAACTGGTTTCGGTAACACTGAGGATTATCGCCGGTAATCAGCTGCAGTAAACTTGTCTTACCACTACCGTTTGGACCTTCAATCGCCCAATGCTCTCCTGGTTTAATACACCAGTTCAAACCTTCAAAAAGTACACGCTCGCCATAAACAATAGAAACATCTGTCATTTCAACTAACGCTTGGTGATTAGGAAGCACTTTGCGGCCTTTGGGTGGCGGCGGAAAGTCGGGCAATGCTTGATCAAAATGCAGCAAGCCGATGACTTCTGGCGATGCAATAACGTCCTCTTTTGTTCCTTGCACTAACAATTTGGCATCGTGCATAAATGCAATATGGGTAATCCAGTCAGGAATTTCATCGAGGCGGTTAGCCACCCAGATTATAGCTTGGCCATTGTGTTTAAGTTGAGCCAAGCCCTCACTCACAACCCGGCGACTGACTTGGTCTAAACCCTCTAGAGGTTCATCCAATATCAATAAATCCGGTTTTGCCTGCAAGGCTCGAATCAACATCACTTTCCTCGTTTCACCCGTAGAAAGTGATCGAAACCCTTGATCCAGAAGATGCTCCATACGCAGCAATGAAATCCAATGCCTAACCTCTGAGATTGGTTCGAGAAAAGCCCGCACTGGTGTCCCGAGATCTATCCTATCCAGCAAATCGGATTCATCTTCACGACGCTCTTGCTCTATTTGCTTGGCCTGCGCCTCTAAGGAAACATACATTACATTTGAGGGTAAACCTTTACTGGAGCCATGGCTGAGTGCCAGGTCCCCATCAAACAAGCAGGACAGGGCTGACTTGCCGCTACCATTGGTACCGAGAATAGCCCACGTCTGCGTCTTCTCAATACTCCAGTGATCCACGGTCAATATTCGTCCATCATGGAGACGAGCTAAAATGCCTTCAAAAGAAATCATAATCTCAACCTGGAGGCCAACTTAAGGAACGACCTCCAATGATATGGAGATGAAGATGAAATACCGACTGCCCAGCCTCAGCGCCGTTATTCACAACAAGCCGATATTTATCACCAAAACCTTCTTGCTCCGCTATCTGACTAGCAACGAGCATCATATGACCTAACAATGCTTGGTCTTCAGCTTGAGCATCACATAAGCGAGGAATGGGCTTACGAGGAATCAATAAAATATGCATTGGTGCCGCAGGATACATATCCCGAAATCCCAAACATTGATCATCTTCATAGACAATATTAGCGGGTAACTCACCCCGACTGATTTTTCCAAAAATGGTATCTTCAGACATAAGCTTTTCCTCCTATTAGGCAGCACACAATAGGAAAAAAATCGAAGTGTTACAATCCGATAGATTAGGAGAGCATAATGCTGTCAGAAACCAACATGTTCCGTCCGCTATCTTTTGCTGCATAGAGATGCTGATCTGCTCGCTGGAGAAGTGAATCCAAACTATCACCACTCGCAACGCTCATCCCGATGCTGATGGTTAGCCTAAGATACTCGCCGTCGCCAAATTCAAATTCCAGCTCTTCGACCATAATCCTGAATTCTTCAAGCAAACTACGAGCTTGTGAGGGCTGCAAGCCAGTTAACAAGATACTAAATTCCTCTCCCCCTGTCCGTGCGGTAATAAAACGCCCGAAGCAATCATCCAAATAATAAGCAAATTGCTTCAAAACTTGATCACCTACTAAGTGACCAAATCCGTCATTTACTCGTTTAAATAGATCAATATCGATCATAGCGAGACAGATTGGAATTTCCTCTGTCTGGCAACGACGCAAATGAGCGTCCCCTTCTTCGGCAAAATAGCGCCTATTATTCAAACCGGTAAGATAATCTTTAGTTGCTTGTAATTTAAGCGACAACATACGCTCCAGCGACTCGATATTATTCGTTACGCGACAGAAGAACTCCTCATGTTCAAAGGGCTTAGGTAAGAAATCATTCGCACCATTTTTAATAAACTGCACGGAAACATGGCTATCGCCCTGACTAGACAATCCGATAACGGCAATAGGCGTTTTCTCATACCGTTGACGAATTTGCTGAACCAACTCAAAACCATTGAGGTTAGGCATATGATAATCCGTTAGCACCATATGAATATCAGGTTCTTTATCGAGAATCTGTAACGCTACGAGACCATCCTCAGCCTCAAAAACTTGATAGCGATGAAGTTTGAGTAAGTAGGTCACAAACTGGCGTATTTGCCGAGAGTCGTCGACTACTAAAATCTTAACGTTAGAATTTTTTTCCAGACGACTCAGCATCTGTACGGCATATTGGTAGGAGTATCGACTTTCCTTTAAAACGTAATCAGCGGCACCTTTTTTCAGCAGTGACTGACGACGTTCACCGTCATCGGTACCGGTTAACACGATTAGAGGGAAATGATCCTCTAGAAGAAAATCGACAAGCTCACCGTTGGGAGCATCAGGTAATGCAATATCAATGATACCCGCAATTAACTCATGCTTATGATCGGCGTATAACGCCTTAGCTTCCGCCATGCTGGCAGCGAACAACACCTCTCGGTCCAGCTCCTGTTTAGCTATATGCCGCAGAATCTTCTGTATGACCTGACTGTCTTCAACAATAAGAAACTTACTCATGAACACCACCTTACTTTGTCTTACCAAAGTTTAGACACTGTTTAAGTAAACTAAGGGGAAACTAGGTAATAAAGTAAAATGCTTTTACTAGGCTTCGAATCGCAGCCAAGAAAAAACCCCCAACCGATACCGGAAGGGGGTTTTAGAATAAGAGCTTGACGATGACCTACTCTCGCATGGGGAGGCCCCACACTACCATCGGCGATACTGCGTTTCACTTCTGAGTTCGGAATGGATTCA